>SNRY01000265.1_pt2 | contig 13280 bp, 11 predicted proteins | sample 4693421 | NCBI WGS metagenome assembly SNRY01 (sample SAMN11003215, study PRJNA524138) | termite gut metagenome | isolation source: Bacteroidetes bacterial symbionts from single cell of protist host amplifed... | host: Streblomastix strix ... | reverse complement strand
TATTTGATTATCAGATAAATATACAAACGATTACTGATACATAAAAGCAATAAAAGCTTAATTATCAAAAAATGTATTAATTTATATGACCCTGTAAGGTATTTCTTTTTTCATGCGTTTGCCCTGGGTTTATCGTAAAAACAGTTCTTCAAATCAAGAAAATACTATTAATTTAGAAGCATCTACTGTTATGCCGATGAAAAAAAGAAAAATTGAATCCGGAACAAATGAAGCAGTCGTAGATTTACTACTTGAATCTGCCATGAACAAAATTTCTGTATTTTTATCATAGAATAGATTCTTTTTAATATATTTGCGTCGAAAATCGATGACAAGGTGAGAGAGGGGCGGCCAAGCTCCTTTTTTTATTCTCATAAACAAAATAAATAAGACAAATTACGAATGACAGAGAAGAACATTGTTCGTCAACTTGTGGAGGAATGGTTGGAAGGGAGAGGTTATTTTCTAGTTGACGTGATTGTAAGTCCGGAAAATAAAATTGCGGTTGAAATAGACCATGCTGAAGGGGTTTGGATCGAGGATTGCGTAGAATTGAGTCGTTATATCGAATCGAAATTGAATCGGGAGGAAGCGGACTATGAATTGGAAGTTGGCTCGGCAGGACTCGGACAGCCTTTCAAAGTTTTGCAGCAATACTATATTCATATCGGAGAAAAAATAGAGGTATTAATTAAAGACGGACGGAAACTGATCGGCACATTAAAGGATGCAAATAAAGAAAGATTTATAATCACCGTACAAAAGAAAGTCAAACTTGCAGGAGAAAAACGTTCTAAAATAACGGACGAGGATTTAACTATCGGTTATGATGAAATAAAATATACTAAGTACTTAATCTGTTTTAAATAAGATGGCTAGAAAAGAGGAAACAATCAGCTTGGTAGATACGTTTTCAGAGTTTAAAGATTTGAAGAACATTGATAGAACTACGATGGTAAGTGTATTAGAAGAATCATTCCGTAGTGTTATTTCGAAAATGTTCGGCACTGATGAAAATTACAATGTGATTGTGAATCCCGACAAAGGGGATTTTGAGATATGGCGGAATCGGGAAGTGGTGGCGAATGAAGATTTTAAAAATTCAAATTTGCAAATTTCATTAATGGAGGCGCAAAAGATAGACCTGTCGTATGAGGTAGGCGAAGAGGTGAGCGACGAAGTTATTTTTTCCGATTTCGGCAGACGCGCTATTTTGAGTCTCCGTCAAACGCTTGCTACGAAGATATTGGAATTAGAGAAAGATGGCGTCTATAATAAGTACATCGAAAAGGTGGGGACTATCATCAGCGCGGAGGTTTATCAGGTATGGAAGAAGGAGATTTTAATGTTGGACGATGATGGAAATGAGTTGTTGCTTCAGAAACAGGAACAAATTCCAAGCGATTTCTATCGTAAAGGAGAAATGGTACGTGCGGTTGTATTGCGTGTGGAAAATAAAAACAATAATCCAAAAATCATCTTATCGCGTACTTCGCCTATATTTCTTCAACGGTTGTTTGAATTGGAAGTACCCGAAATAAATGACGGTTTGATTACTATTAAGAAAATAGCTCGCATACCCGGTGAACGCGCCAAAATTGCGGTGGAGTCCTATGACGACAGAATAGACCCTGTAGGAGCGTGTGTAGGAGTAAAGGGAAGCCGTATTCATGGTATCGTTCGTGAACTTCGCAATGAAAATATTGACGTAATCAACTATACAACAAACACTTCATTGTTTATTCAGCGTTCGCTTAGTCCGGCAAAAATATCTTCCATTCGTCTGAATCAAGAGGAATACAAAGTCGAAGTGTTTTTGAAACCAGAGGAGGTGTCTTTGGCTATTGGTAAAGGGGGAGTAAACATTAAGTTGGCAAGTATGCTGACAGGATACACTATTGATGTGTTCCGTGAGGTGGATGAAGAAATCCAAGACGATGAAGACATCTATTTGGATGAGTTTAAAGATGAAATAGACGAATGGGTGATTGATGCTATTAAAAGTATCGGAATTGATACTGCTAAAGCGGTATTGAACACTTCTCGTGATGTATTAATTGAAAAGACAGATTTGGAAGAAGAGACGATTGATGAAGTAATACGTGTTTTGAAATCGGAATTTGAGGAATAAGTATGGCGATAAGATTAAATAAAGCAACAAGAGATTTGAATGTGGGAATAGCGACGGTAGTTGAGTTCTTGCAAAAGAAAGGATATGTCGTTGAGGCAAATCCTAATACTAAAATAACGGAAGAACAATACGCCGAACTCGTGAAAGAGTTTAGTAAGGATAAAAATCTGAGATTAGAGTCGGAACGTTTTATTCATGAACGCCAAAGTAAAGAACGCAGCAAAGCATCGGTATCAATTGAAGATAATGTTATAAAGACAGTTATTCCAGACGAAGTGCGTCCGAAATTCAAATCTGTAGGTAAAATAAATTTGGATGAACTAAATCTGAAATCAAGAAAGGGACGTGATGAAGCGGTAGTGGAAAAAATGGTCGAAAAAGAAGAACAATTGGAGGTATTAGTAGATGAAAAGTCCTTAACAGCAGAGGAAGAGACTATTCAAGGCAATGAGGTGCAAAAGGAGGAAATTATTACTGAGGTTCCTCTTCCTATTGTCCCTGACAATAGTATGATCGACAAAGAGGAAGAAACAGAGAAGGTAATGGTGGACGAAAATCCAAAAGAAGAAAAGGATGATACGAAAGAAAAAAATATCGAAGAAACGGAAGCTGTGGGGACGGAGAGTGGCGTATTTAAGATTCGTCCTACAGAATTTGTTTCGCGTATCAATGTAGTGGGGCAGATAGATTTGTCGGCATTGAATCAAAATGTCCGACCAAAGAAAAAGAGCAAAGAGGAAAAGCAAAAGGAACGGGAAGAAAAAGACAAAATACGGCAAGACCAAAAAAATCGGATGAAAGAGGCTATTATTAAGGAAATTCGAAAAGAGGAAAAGCCTGTTGGTAAGCCGGAAGAGAAACAAACTGTCGCTACTGCTGCGGGAGTAAAGAAGAAACGTAGCCGCATCAATAAAGAAAAGGTGAACATTAATAATATACCTTCAGGATTTAACCGTCCGAATCCGAATAATGAAAGGGTTAAAAGTGGGCAAGGACAAGGGCAAGGGAAGAATCGAAGCACTCAGAACAATAATCGTTTTAAGAAACCGATTATTAAGCAAGAGATTAGTGAAGAAGATGTAGCAAAACAAGTAAAGGAAACACTTGCTCGCTTAACAAGCAAGGGAAAAACCAAAACAGCAAAATACCGTAGAGAGAAGCGAGAAACAGCTTTCAACCGGCAACAAGAGTTGGAAAGTCTGGAAATGGAAGATAGTAAAGTTTTAAAAATAACGGAATTTGTTACGGCAAACGAGTTGGCAAGTATGATGAATGTATCCGTCAATCAGGTTATTGCCACGTGTATGAGCATTGGGATTATGATTTCCATTAATCAACGGATGGATGCTGAAACAATCAATTTAGTAGCTGAAGAATTTGGTTTTAATACGGAATACATTAGTGCCGAAGTTTCGCAAGCAATTGTGGAGGAGGAAGACGATCCGGATGATTTACGGTCGCGTGCACCAATTGTTACCGTAATGGGACATGTTGACCATGGTAAGACGTCGTTGCTTGACTATATTCGCAAGGCTAACGTAATAGCTGGTGAAGCAGGAGGAATTACGCAACATATTGGCGCTTACAACGTAATGTTGGAAGATGGCAGACGAATTACTTTCCTTGATACGCCGGGACACGAGGCGTTTACAGCTATGCGTGCGCGCGGTGCAAAGGTGACGGATATTGCTGTTATTATCGTAGCTGCTGACGACAGTGTGATGCCGCAAACAAAGGAAGCAATCAATCACGCTATGGCTGCGGGGGTGCCTATTGTGTTTGCTATTAATAAGATAGATAAGTCAAATGCCAATCCTACTAAAATTAAAGAAGAATTGGCAAGTATGAATCTTTTGATAGAGGAATGGGGAGGGAAATATCAATCACAAGACATTTCGGCTAAACAAGGCATAGGTGTAAACGAACTGATGGAAAAAGTCTTGCTTGAAGCGGAAATGCTTGATTTAAAAGCAAATCCCGACCGCAATGCTACCGGTTCTATCATTGAGTCTTCATTGGATAAAGGGCGTGGATATGTAGCTACCGTATTGGTTTCAAACGGTACATTGAAAACGGGAGATATCGTATTGGCAGGAGCGAATTACGGTCGTGTAAAAGCCATGTTCAATGAACGTAATCAGCGTATTCAACAGGTAGGTCCTGCGGAACCAGTATTGATTCTCGGTTTGAATGGTGCGCCTACTGCCGGTGATATTTTCCATGTTATTGATACGGAACAGGAGGCGCGGGAAATTACCAATAAGCGTGAGCAGTTGCAACGTGAACAAGGTTTGCGTACCCAGAAGATACTTACACTCGACGAAATCGGTCGCCGTATTGCATTGGGCAATTTCAGAGAACTCAATGTAATTGTTAAGGGGGATGTGGACGGTTCTATCGAAGCATTGAGCGATTCGTTGATAAAATTGTCAACGGAACAGATACAGGTGAATGTCATTCACAAGGCGGTAGGACAGATTTCCGAATCGGATGTGACTTTGGCAGCAGCTTCGGACGCTATTATCATCGGTTTTCAAGTACGTCCCTCGGCATCAGCTCGTAAATATGCCGAACAGGAAGGAGTGGACATTCGCATGTATTCAGTTATTTATGCTGCTATTGAAGAGGTAAAATCTGCTATGGAGGGAATGCTTGCTCCGAAAATAAAAGAAGAAATTACGGCAACCATTGAGGTGCGTGAAGTGTTCCATATTACCAAGGTAGGTATGGTAGCGGGAGCCATGGTGAAAGAAGGAAAGGTAAAACGCACAGACAGAGCGCGTTTAATTCGCGACGGTATTGTTATCTATACCGGAAACATAAATGCATTGAAACGTTTTAAGGAAGATGCAAAAGAGGTGGTAGTCAATTATGAATGCGGTATCAGTTTAACCAATTGTAACGATATAAAATCAGGTGATATTATTGAATCTTTCCAGGAAGTAACTGTAAAAGCGACTTTATAATAAGATATAGCCGATTATGACAATAACGGACATTATTATTTTAGTGTGTATGGTTGTGGGAGCCGGTATCGGTTTCAAAAAAGGATTAGTTTGGCAGGCGATTACTATTGTTGGATTGGTTTTGGGATTTATTGTCGCAAAATATTTGTATATCTATGTGGCGGAAAAATATATTAGTTCGGTAACAAATTCCTTCACTATAGCGCAAATTATTGCCTTTATCGGAATTTGGATATTCATTCCTCTTGTTTTTTCATTAGTGGGATTATTGTTGACTAAAGTTGTTGATGTCGTTTCGCTCGGTTGTTTTAACCGGTTGTTGGGAGCAGTGCTTGGAGTAATCAAATATATGTTTTTTATTGGAGTCGTAATCTATGTGTTGGATTATTTCGACACCCAGCATCATGTTCTAAGTCGAGAGAAAAAAGAAGCTTCTTTGTTCTACTATCCCTTGAAAGCATTTGCAGATAAGATTTTTCCTATAATAATAGAATTTAAAGAAAAAGATATTATAGAGCAAAAGGACAATGAAGGTACAACAAATAGAAGAGTCTAACAAATATATAAAAAAATTCACGCAAGAGAAATACAAGTACGGCTTTGTTACGGATGTTCATACCGATGTGATTGAACGGGGATTGAATGAAGATGTCGTTCGACTTATCTCCATGAAAAAAGAGGAACCCGATTGGTTGTGTGAGTTTCGTTTGAAAGCCTATCGGCATTGGTTAACAATGAAGATGCCTACATGGGCGCATTTGCGTATCCCTGAAATAGATTATCAAGCTATATCCTATTATGCTGCTCCCAAAAAGAAAGGAAGTCTGAAAAGTATGGATGAAGTAGATCCTGAACTAATTAAGACATTTAATAAATTGGGTATTTCGCTCGAAGAGCAAATGGCGCTTAGTGGTGTGGCGGTGGACGCAGTGATGGATTCTGTTTCCGTTAAGACAACATTTAAAGAAGTTCTGCTTGAAAAAGGGATTATCTTTTGCTCTTTCAGTGAAGCGGTATGTGAACATCCTGACTTGGTAAAGAACTATTTGGGTTCTGTGGTAAGTTATCGGGATAATTTCTTTGCAGCCCTTAACTCGGCGGTGTTTTCCGACGGGTCTTTCGTATATATTCCCAAAGGAGTGCGTTGCCCGATGGAACTTTCTACTTACTTTCGTATCAATGCTGCTAACACCGGACAGTTTGAACGGACGCTTATCATAGCTGACGATGATTCGTATGTGTCCTATTTGGAAGGTTGCACGGCTCCAATGCGTGACGAGAATCAATTGCATGCTGCTATTGTGGAAATCATTGTGCATAATCGCGCCGAGGTGAAGTACAGTACGGTGCAGAATTGGTATCCGGGTAATGTGGAAGGCAAAGGCGGTGTGTATAATTTCGTAACCAAACGGGGGAATTGTAAAGGGATAAACAGTAAACTTTCGTGGACACAAGTGGAAACGGGAAGCGCTATTACTTGGAAATACCCTTCGTGTTTGCTTACGGGAGACCATTCTACTGCCGAATTTTATAGCGTTGCCGTAACGAACAATCATCAACAGGCTGACACAGGTACGAAGATGATTCATTTGGGGAGGAATACGCGAAGCACTATTGTCAGCAAAGGTGTTTCTGCCGGAAGAAGTCAGAATTCCTACCGTGGTTTAGTACGTGTTTCTGAAAGAGCAGAGAATGCACGCAATTACAGTCAATGCGATTCATTGCTGTTGGGAGATAAATGTGGGGCGCACACTTTTCCGTACATGGATGTTCATAATGAAACGGCGATGGTGGAACACGAAGCAACAACCAGTAAAATCAATGAAGACCAGATATTCTATTGTAATCAACGAGGGATTCCTACTGAGGATGCAGTAGGGCTTATTGTGAATGGGTATGCCAAAGAAGTATTAAATAAGCTGCCAATGGAGTTTGCTGTGGAAGCGCAAAAATTATTGGCGATATCCTTGGAAGGGAGTGTGGGGTGAAAAGTCAAAAGTTAAGGTGAGTATGCTACTAATAAAAGACCTTCATGCCGGAATTAACGGCAAAGAAATATTAAAAGGGGTTAATTTGACAATCAATTCGGGTGAAGTACATGCCATCATGGGACCTAACGGTTCCGGTAAAAGCACTTTGAGTAGCGTGTTGGTGGGAAACCCTGCTTTTGAAGTAACTAAAGGAAACGTTAGTTTTTATGGTAAGAATCTGTTGGAACTTACCCCCGAAGAGCGTAGCCACGAAGGTGTTTTCCTTTCTTTCCAATATCCGGTGGAGATTTCCGGAGTGAGTATGGTGAATTTCATGCGTGCCGCTGTCAACGAGCAGCGTAAATATAAAGGGTTACCAACCCTTACTGCCGGAGAGTTTCTAAAACTGATGCGTGAGAAACGCGCTGTAGTGGAATTAGATAGCAAACTTGCCAATCGCAGTGTAAACGAAGGTTTCAGTGGAGGAGAGAAAAAGCGTAACGAGATTTTTCAAATGGCTATGCTGGAGCCGCGCCTCTGCATTCTGGACGAAACGGATTCGGGATTAGACATTGATGCGCTACGTATCGTAGCGGAAGGAGTAAATAAGCTAAAGACCCCCGAAACAAGTTATATCGTTATTACCCATTATCAACGCTTGTTGGACTATATCAAACCGGATGTGGTGCATGTGCTGTATGAAGGGCATATTGTGAAAACGGAAGGACCGGAGTTAGCATTGAAATTGGAAAAATTGGGATATGATTGGATAAAAGAAGAGATGGGAGAATAGCGATATGAGTATCGAACAACAATACATTGACCTTTTCTCGAAATACAAAGAAATGATATGCCGGTATAGTGCGCCTGCTCTTAATGCACTCCGAACGGAAGCTATGTTTCATTTTATACAATCAGGCTTTCCTACCAATCAACAAGAGGAGTATAAATATACCGATGTAAGCAAACTTTTCGCTCCAAACTACGGACTTAATTTGAATCGTTTGGATATTCCCGTCAATCCTTATGAAGTGTTCAAATGCGATGTACCGAATATGAGCACTTCGCTGTATTTTGTTGTCAATGATATGTTTTATAGCAAAGCGTTACCAAAGTATCGTTTACCGGAAGGGGTCATTCTTTCCGGATTAAAGGAAGCATCGGAACGTTTTCCCGATTTAGTGGCGCGATACTACGGTAAATCGGCAGATACGTCGAAAAATGCCTTAACGGCTTTCAATACGGCTTTTGCACAAGATGGCGTACTGCTTTATGTTCCAAAGAATACGACGGTGGAGAAGCCTGTTCAATTGATAAATGTTCTTCGCGCCGATGTTGATTTCATGGTAAACCGCCGGGTATTGATTGTTTTGGAAGAAGGCGCAAAAGCCCGTTTACTTGTTTGCGACCACGCTATGGATAACGTAAACTTCCTGTCAACCCAAGTTGTGGAAGTTTTTGTAGGAAAAAATGCTGTGCTTGATTTGTATGAATTGGAGGAAACTCATACGGGTAATGTTCGTATCAGTACTATGTATGTACGGCAGGAAGCTGGGAGTAATGTGTTGCTTAACGGCATGACATTGCACAACGGTATATCTCGTAATACCGTTGAAGTGGCGTTGGTCGGCAAAAATGCGGAAATCAATCTTTGTGGCATGGCTATTGCCGATAAGAGTCAACAGGTGGATAATCATACCTTTATTGACCACCTTGCGCCTAATTGTAAAAGCAACGAGTTATTCAAATACATACTTGACGGACAAGCGGTTGGAGTATTTACAGGAAAGATTTTGGTACGTCCCGGCGCCCAACATACTAATTCGCAACAAACGAACCGGAATCTTTGTATGACTCGTGAAGCGTGCATGTACACCCAACCACAATTGGAAATATATGCCGACGATGTGAAATGCAGCCATGGCGCTACTGTGGGGCAACTTGACGAGAATGCCCTTTTCTATATGCGTACACGCGGTATCCCTGAAAAGGAAGTTCGGTTATTGTTGATGTTTGCTTTCGTAAATGAAGTAATAGATACCATTCGTTTGGATGCATTGAAAGAACGATTGCATTTGTTGGTAGAAAAGCGTTTTCGGAATGAACTAAGTCGATGTCAGGGATGCTATATTTGTACCTGATATTTCACAAAAGTATGAATGAAGAGTATTATTTACTGGTGGTTTTTCACAAAGTAAGTATGTGATAAGAATTAGGTATTGTTAAATTAACATAGGTAATTCGGTATTGTTAATTTGAGATAGTAATATTATTTTTGCCTGAAAACAGTTATGTATTTTCCCTGATGCGGAAGCATACATTACCACAAGGCTGGTTTTGTTAAAGGTCTCCAACGTAATGAATGTAAAGAATGCCGGTATCATTATACGGTAGAAAAGAAATCGGATGTAAAATCGGCAGCAACTCGACGCATGGCATTGGAAATGTATTTGGAAGGACTGGGTTTTCGGGCAACAGCTCGCCTGTTACAAATCAGTTACGGAATGGTTTACGCCTGGGTTAAGAAATGGGGGGCTCAAGTGGATTTGCCCGGGAAGGAAGAAGAGGTTGCATTTATGGAACTCGATGAGATGCATACGTATGTGGGTTCAAAAAAAACTACTGTTGGATCTGGATAGCTGTTGACAGATTTGGAAAGCGGTTTGTCTGTTTTGTCAGCGGAGACCGTTCCACCCAAACAGGGCTCCAGCTTTGGGAAGAAATAAGGGATATTCCCGTATCGTTCTATTGCCGGGGATTATTGGAAAAGTTACGAAGCCTTTCTTCCGGAGGAAAAATATCTGCAGACAAAGGCAGAAACTTTCACCGTTGAAGGCTACAGCAGTAGAATCAGGCATTATTTGACAAGATTCAAACGAAAGGAAAAATGCTACAGCAAAGCGCAACACATGATTGACAAATCGTTAAAATTACTGTTTCTAAAACTAAATAATGAATTATCTATATTAATTTAACAATGCCAATTTTATTAAAATGAAAGCATTCGTATTTCCGGGACAAGGAGCACAATTTACAGGTATGGGTAAAGACCTTTATGAAAGCGTTGCTCTGGCAAAAGAATTATTTGAGAAAGCTAACGATATTTTAGGGTATCGCATCACGGATATTATGTTTGAAGGAACAGAGGAAGCGTTGCGACAAACAAAGGTAACACAACCGGCTGTGTTTTTACATTCGGTGATTTCAGCTTTTTGCATGGGCGAGGGATTCAAACCCGACATGACGGCAGGGCATTCATTGGGAGAGTTTTCGGCGTTGGTTACTGCCAATGCTCTTTCGTTTAAAGATGGGCTGAAATTGGTTTATGCTCGCGCTATAGCTATGCAGAAAGCATGCGAAGCAGTTCCCTCTGCTATGGCTGCCATTATTGGTTTGCCGGACGAGAAAACGGAAGAAATATGCGCTTCCATAACTGATGAAGTGTGTGTGCCGGCTAATTATAATTGTCCCGGGCAAATTGTTATTTCTGGATCGGAAGTCGGCGTCAATAAAGCATGCGAGCTAATGAAAGCTGCCGGAGCCAAACGGGTTCTTCCGCTGAAAGTGGGCGGCGCTTTTCATTCTCCATTAATGGAGCCTGCCAAAGTGGAATTGGAAGCAGCCATTAATGCTACTGAGATTCGCATACCTCGATGTCCCGTATATCAAAATGTGGATGCACTCCCGCACACTGACCCTGCAGAAATAAAAAAAAATCTGACATTACAACTTACTGCTTCTGTTCGTTGGACACAAACGACGATTAATATGGTGGCTGACGGAGCTAACGATTTTACGGAATGTGGACCCGGAAACGTACTTCAAGGACTGATTAAAAAGATTTCACCCTCAGTAAACTTTCGAAGCTAAGATAATATCTTCGGTTTTTTGCCAAACCGACAATAAAAACGGTCAGCATTAGGATAACATGACTTGTTTATCTTACGGTAGTCTATTTTACAAGTAATTTATCCTGTCAGCCAATTGTAAAAAATAATTGTTAAACCAGATATTCAAGTCTTTCGGATTTTGAATAAATGGTAGTACATCATGTTTGATCATATCTATCAAACTCATAAGACTGCCCTCTTCCCTACGACCGCCTCATTGCTTTGACACACGCCATGCTTCGCCTTCTTTGTTACAGGATTGGATGACACGATAAATCCTACTCTTACTTATACCTAAAAGAACGGATAGTTCTGCTGCCGTCTTGCCTACGTTGACTGCAACGCAATAGATGATTTGCTGGAAGAAAATTTCCAAGCTTGGAAACAGGTAGCCACATTAATCAAAATATAGGCAAGTTGTGAAATAAAAGGCATTTTACATCAACAACCCCGCTATTATATTAGCGATGAGCAAGTAAAACAACCTGCTTGTTACAATTCTTTAGCAAAAGGGCATTGGGGATAGAAAATCACTTGCATTGGCATTTGGATGTTACTTTCAAGGAAGACGCCTGTAGAGCAAAAATGGGCAATGCACCACTGAACCTCTCCACTATGCGTAAGTTTGCTTTACAACTTCTATCGAATATGAAGGATAAACATAGCTTGAAAAAGAGACAATATAAGGTGGCTTGAGATATTGGATACATGAAAAAAATACTTAAGTTTTGATGCAGTTGCCCTGGAGAAATTAAGGGAATGGTGATGGCATTTTAAAAAGATGTGTATATTTGTAATTTATTATAAACGAAAAGATTATATGTTTTGATGGAAGCAATCGTATTTAGATTCAGTACTCTTGAATTAATTCTTTTATCTTGTTCAAGTGCTCTTTGGCTGATTCAACTTATTTATTATTTTGCTCTTTATAATAAGTTACACAAGCGTAAAGTAGCGGTGAGAAAAGGAAAGGTTATATTTTCAGAAGAGTTGCCCCCGTTGTCGGTCATTATATATATAAGAGATAGTAGAGAAAAGGTGTTGCGTGAGTTTCTGCTTCCCGTATTGGAACAAGATTATCCCAAATTTGAAGTCATTGTGGTTAATGATGCTCCCGATCATGGCGAAGAATTGTTGTTGCTGATGCAAAAGCAATACCCGCATTTGCATTATACGTTTATACCAACCAGTGCTCGTTATATCAGTCGTAAAAAGCTGGCACTTACGTTGGGAGCCAAAGCAGGGAAATATGAATGGTTGGTTTTTACAGAGGCTAATTGTTATCCTGCCGATAAAAACTGGTTACGTTTGATGGCGCGCAATTTCACTTCCGGAACACAGGTCGTGTTAGGTTACAGTAATTTTCAGTATAAAAATGGATGGTCGCACAAATACAGGTCTTTTGATTTATTGTTCACTTCATTGCGTTATTTGGGTTTTGCGCATGCCGGCAGACCATATATGGGGATTGGGCGTAACATGGCTTATCGTAAGGAATTGTTTTTTAATCAAAAAGGTTTCTCGTCTCATTTGGATTTAGATCGAGGAGATGACGATTTATTTATTAATCAAATTGCTACAAAAGCAAATACGTGTGTAGAAGTGGATGCGGGAGCCGTTATTCGTATGCAACCATTAGCTTTCGAAGAGGATTGGAGTGAAGAGAAGATGACTTATGCAGTTACGTCAAAGTATTTCCGAGGTTCACAGCGGTTGTTGTTGGGATTTGAAACTCTTTCACGCTTACTTTTTCATGTGGTTTTCACGGGTGTCATGGTGTTTTTTCTTATGAATCACTATTGGAACGCTGCAGGTGTTACCGTATTGCTTTGGCTGATCAGATATATCGTACAAGCTATTGTTATTAACAGAACATCTGCGGAGTTAGGAGAGAAAAGACGATATTACTTTACGTTGCCTATATTCGATATTTTGTTACCACTTCAAACATTGAAATATAAGATATATCGGGATTATAGGGGAAAGAATTATTTTATGAAAAGGAATTGATTGAATCGGTTAATATAATGCTATTTTTTGATTGATTACATACATTGCGGTTTTCATTTCTTATTGTTGCGGAGCTGCCAATATAGAAAAACTTCATGACGCTAAATTTGTACGCATTACCAATGCCGGAATTGCAGAAAGCCATCCACCCGACGTGACGATTACCAGTGAATCACCTAATTACAGCCGTCGGCAATCAACGGGATACCCGTTTCTTTTAACATTTTTGCAATGTCATAAATGGCAGATAATTGAGGAACTCCTACACCAGCGACTACGCGGGTGGTGCATATAGACCCTGGTCCGATGCCTA
>SNRY01000477.1_pt1 | contig 13303 bp, 10 predicted proteins | sample 4693421 | NCBI WGS metagenome assembly SNRY01 (sample SAMN11003215, study PRJNA524138) | termite gut metagenome | isolation source: Bacteroidetes bacterial symbionts from single cell of protist host amplifed... | host: Streblomastix strix ... | reverse complement strand
CAGTCTTTGTTGAATGAATTTGAATATGCCGACAAAAACACATTTGTCCTTTCCATGCTGGCTTGGCTCTACTTTGGGAAAAGTTTTGAGCGGTTGGTGGAACATGGGGAGGAGTTGCGGAGAAATCTCAAGACCAGCTATCTCCAGAAGTATCTTATCACTTCCACCATCAAATTACTCGTATTCCGATCCATTCGTTTGGGTATGAGAACCAAGGCGGACTGGGAAGAACACCGGAGACTGATGCAACTGGTGGATGGCGATAGCGTGATGGATTGGGCGATTGAAAATTCCCTCGGTGAAAAGAAAAAAGCAGGCAGGAAGAAAACCGATATGTCATTGGCAGAAATGTTCTCCCATAAGGTAGAAGATAAAGAATTGTTGCAAAACCGGATTGAAGAATACGTAAAAACTAAACACACCAATCAGGATTTAGCCCGCTTGAAAATAGCGTTGGATGAATTGGAGTATATTAAGCCTGTTGAAATCAAACCACTACGGGATGCTTTGGTTGGGCAATACGCGGATAAAATCCAAATTGTGGGAGAAAGGGGTATCCAAAACGCATACAGGGAGTTAAACGCCTATATCCAAGGGAAAGGCATGTTTGTCAAAGATTATGGAAAAGACCGTGAGGCAATTGATGGAATCAAGGAGTTTCTATCCGGTTAAATTCGTTTAATTCGTTTTCGGAATCAGCGAATAAAACGAAGCGTAAATCATTGATAATCAAATTTATTTTGATATATTTTTGTAGCTGTTACTCCAGTAGTGGGGTAGCAGCTTTCTTTTTTATACGCCTGCCGGAAAAGAAAGTTTTATGCCGGTAGGCATATAAAGAAGTATGAAAAATTTATTATCAATTATTCAAGACGAAAAAGCCAGCATCAAGCTGGAGGTGAGCGGCGAGGATTTATTGGAGTTTTCCAACGACCTGATTAACCGTGCAAAATCGGAATTGTCAAAGGAGATAGCCGAAGCCCGGAAAGAGAAGTACCTTACCAGAGAGGAGGTCAAAGAGATTTGTGGTGTGTGCGATGCTACCCTTTGGCATTGGAATAAAAAGAATTACCTGAAAGCCATTAAGATTGGCAATAAGGTACGCTACCGGTTGTCGGATATCCGGCGGATTTTGGAGGCTAACAATGTAGTTCGGTGATGTCATGGTAGTCGGTAAGTACAAGAACGGCAAGAAGGAAGCCCTTCCTGAGATTAGGGATTGCTTTAGTATGAAACTAAAACAGATGGAACGATGAGAGCAGCAATCACACCCGAAGGCATCATTTGTGAAGCCTTGCGATGCAAAAACGCCTTGTATGAAGGAACTTTCCCCTTGCATGTGTTCCCAACACAACTTGCGAACATTGTAAGAGCCACCAATGAATGCTTGAATTTTCCGGTGGATTACATTGCCTCATCTCTTTGTTTTACAATTTCCGTATGCGCCGGGAATTTGTTCGCTGCTAAGGTCAAAGAAGGATGGACGGAACATCCCATACTGTATGTGGCACTCATTGGAAGACCGGGAACTAATAAAAGCCACCCTTTGAGCTTTGCCTTGCAGCCATTATTCAATTACGATAATCAGATGGCTGTATTACACAAAACCAAATGGGCGGAATATGAACAAGCGATGTCTTTCACTAAAAAGGAAAGGGAAGAACAAGGTATGGATGGAATACCCGAAGAGCCTGTTCAAAAGAAATTTGTTGTTTCCGACATTACACCCGAATGTCTGGCATTTGTACATGACGGCAATAAGAGGGGAATCTGTTTGTATGCCGATGAATTAGCCAGTTGGTTCAAGAACTTCAACCGCTACAGCAAGGGTTCCGAAGAACAGTTTTGGTTGTCGGTCTTTAGCGGCAAGCCCATCATATTCGACAGGAAGGGCATGAAACGCTCCATTTCGGTTAAACATTCCTTTATATCGGTAATAGGTACGATTCAGAAAGGGATTCTAAAAGAATTAGCCAAAGGAGACCGCAATCAAAACGGATTTTTAGACCGGATTTTGTTTGTATTGCCTGAAAGCTTGGACAAGCAATACTGGAACAAAAAGGAACTGGATGCTCACGTCAGCCTCGACTGGCAGAGGATAACGCAAAAACTGATTGACAGGGCATACTCCGTGGACGAAAGTGGTAATCCTATTTCAAAGGAGATTCGTTTTGAATCCACGGCAATGCGGTTATTAATGGAGTGGCAACACGAAAATACAGATTTATGCAATCAGGAATTGGACGAACAGTTAGGGGGCATATACAGTAAATTGGAAATTTATGCCATCCGCTTTTGCTTAATCCTCCAGATTATCCGTTGGGCATGCGGCGAATCGGGTTTGGACTTTATTGATGAGACCAGCGTGAGAGGAGCTATTGAGTTGATAGCGTATTTCCGTAAAACAGCGCAAAGGGTTCAGGAAATCATCCATGAATCCTATTCGTTGGAAGGAATGCCTACCGACAATATCAAACTATACAAAACTTTACCTGATGATTTTGAAACGGCTGAGGGCATCGAAGTTGCCTCAACCTTCGGCATGTCGCCCGATTCATTCAAACGGTTCCTGAAAGACAACAGGGAGAAGTTGTTTGAGAACTACAAACACGGCAAGTACCGCAAAATTATTTCATTGTAAAACCCTGCACTTTTCACACTTTGTACACTTTGAAAGAATGATGCCTGTCAAAGTGCGGATAATGCGGAAAATTCATAAGGTATAATGAAGGAATATAGATTCGCTCTGCAGGCATACAAAGGCGTTGGTACTCGATACACCTGTCCTCAATGCAGCAGGCGCAGAACCTTTGTACGCTATACTGACAGGGAAAACAACATACATTTTCCCGAATACGTCGGTCGTTGTAACAGGGAAGATACATGCGGTTACCATTATACTCCCAGACAGTATTTCAGCGAACATCCCGACATGGAAAACAGTGCAGAGACATGGATAAAACCTGTTCTTCCAATCATAACAGAGCCAACCTCTTTTATTGATGCGGAACTCGTTGTCAAAAGCCTGAACAAATACGAGGATAATTACTTGTTTGTGTTCCTGTGCAACTTGTTTGACCGGCAAACAGTTTGGGACTTGATGCAAAGATACAGGGTAGGGACGGCTAATCATTGGAAAGGAGCAACGGTCTTTTGGCAAACAGATATGCAGGGAAGAGTACGGACAGGAAAGATAATGCTTTATAACCCTGATACCGGCAGAAGGGTTAAGCTACCTCATAATCACATCACTTGGGTACACTCGCTTCTTAAATATGAGAACTTCAATTTAAAACAATGCTTTTTCGGTATGCACTTGTTGGCGGATAAATCCAAACCGGTAGCTATTGTTGAGAGTGAGAAAACGGCTATGATAGCAAGTATCTATGTGCCGGAATATATCTGGATTGCCTCCGGCGGGAAAAACGGATGCCTGATGAGTGAGAGCCACATTTTAAGAGACCGGAAACTAGTTTTGTTTCCTGATATAAATGCCTTTGAAGATTGGGAAATGAAAGCCAAGCAGCTAAAAGCAAAGGATATTCAGGTAGAGTTATTCTCCTATTTGGAAGAACATGCAACGGAAGAGCAAAAACGAAATGGGTATGATATTGCAGACTTTTTAATCCAATCCAAACCCAAGGAATCCATCCTTGACAAGATGCTGAAAAAGAATCCCAATCTTGCCTTATTGATTGAAAAGTTCAATTTGACAGAAGTATAACAATGGCTGTATCTCACTGCCTCCACAATGAGGAGAATACAGCAATGAGGAGAATACAGCAATGAGGAGAATACAGCAAGAGGGAACCGGACAAGTCCTGTTCAAACCTCTTACCCTGCGGGGTTACTTGCTGTTAATCAGCAAGATGAGGAAAAAGGTTTTTATAAAGGTCTTTATGACCACCTATCATAAAAGCAAATAGGTCAATTAGTTATCAAATGTATTTATCATATAAAAGTTATAATCATGGAACGAAATAAGAACAAAATCACTTTAACAACGATTGGAATCGACCAGCCTACCAACCGCATCATAGATAAACTTTGCAAGCGGTATGATTTGAAAAAAGGCGAGATTGTCAGGCTTGCTTTCGGGTATATGGACAAAGCCTGTATCAACCCATCCGAACCCCCTGAATCAGCAAAATCCGAACTGGCAAAAATCAATAAACGACAGGATGACCTGATACGTTTCGTTCGTCATTTTGAGGAAACACAATTAAGCCCAATGGTAAAGGCTACCCATGCAATATGTGTGAGATTCGATGAAATAGTGAAGAATTTGGGAACAACTATTGATACGGAAATGAATACATCCAAAGAAAATCTTCGTTCCATTCTCAGGAAAATGGATGAAGTATTCGGCGAGCAAAAAGCCACGATGCAGGATATATCAAAAAAGCTGAATCTGCTCTATCATTTTCAAAAGGACAATACGAACCTGTTACTCAAAGTTATGGCTTTATATGCGGAATTAGCTTCCTGCGGATTAACGGACGGAAAGAAAAAAGAGCGTTTAAAGGAAGAAATTGATAACCTGCTAAACCCGAAGTCATGAATATAGATTTCCCTCCTCCTTCCGGTGGCATTTATAACAATGCCGGAAGCAGTCGCCAACTGGTTAATTACATGGAGCATGAAGACATGGAAAGAATTGAAAGAGGTCTTTTTGCGGAAGGCTTCTTTAATCTGACCCGTGATGGTATCTATAAAGCGGAAGTCATCCAAAAGATGGACACAAACATAGGTCAGTTGATGAAGACCGATGCCAAATTTTACGCCATCCATGTAAGCCCATCCGCTAAAGAACTGTCCATGATGGGCAAGACCGAGCAAGAGCAGTCAAACGCTATGAAACGATACATTAGGGAAGTATTTATTCCCTCTTATGCCCAAAATTTCAACAAAGGATTGGATGCCAACGATATTCTGTTTTACGGGAAAATCCATTTCAGCAGGGAGCGCTCCGAGAAGGCTTCTTTCATGCACTGCCATTTGATTGTCAGCCGCAAAGACCAGTCCGGAAAAAAGAAGCTAAGTCCGGTAACTAATCACCGGAATACGACCAAAGGAGCCATCAAAGGAGGATTCGACCGAAAAACATTGTTTCAACAAGCTGAATCAGGGTTTGATAAGTTGTTTGGTTATGGGCGGGACATCCAAGAAACTTTTGTGTACTGCAACACCATGAAGAACGGCTCTATTTCAGAAAAGCTAAAGATGCAGGAACAGGAACTACGTGCTGGCGAAAAAAGAAAAGACTTCACTTCTATAAAAGAAGAAAAACTCAGTACCGTTCCAGAAATAACGCAAACAGCAGGGATTTATAATGGTACTGAAAGTATAGTCTCTGCAATCGGTTTTTTGCTACCGTTTGACACCCATAATGATTACGATGAAAATATGGAAGAATACTTGCGGCAGCACAAAAAGAAGAAAAAGAAAAAAGGAATCGCTTGGTAATGCCTTATTCATCTTGCATACAAAGGACTATTCTATCGGAACCTCTTCTTTCGTAATTACCATGTACACTTTGTACCGTAAAACCAGCTACGTTTGGAGGCAAAGTAGCCTCTGTGCCTTGTCCTTGTGCCGTCCAGCTGCGGGAAATACGAATGTTATGATAAATTGCTACGGGAAAACTATCAGTGGTATACGTATTACTGATAGTCAATTCCTTAATAACGCGTCCTACCTAAAAGAAGAAATCGCTCAAAAGCTCCTCCATTCGGTGCATCCTACGGTTAAAGCGGCTTGTACTAAGCATGGTGAGCATCAATCCCATACTACGAACAGAGCTAATAACATTGTCTATATTCCCTCCGAAATACCCTGCGACTATCAAAAGGGTAGTCGCTATTTTCGAGTCGGTAGTTTGCGATTTACGGGTTCCTTATGGCGCATGGATTTCAACATATCGTCCCCAAACACATAGTCTTGCGACGGTTTTTGTAACCATATAGTCAATCCTCCTACTTTTGTGTGTGAATAATACAAAGGTAGAGGATTGACGCTTTTTTATAGCAGATTATATATAGCAACTTGAATTATTTAGTATATTTACTTCCTAATCAAAAACACTTATGAGGATATATCCATATAACAAAACATATTACTTATGATTATTACAAAAGAGCAAATAGAACAAAGACGAAATGAAATTGCGGGAATTAGACATGCTGATAGTGTCTATAGAGATATAGTCGCCCGCGAGAACGAGAGAGAATACTATGAAAAAAGATGGTTTTGGGAACTACTTCAAAATGCTATAGATTCCATTGATGAGAATGAAAAAATTAAAGTAAAAATAGAAATTTCAGATAATGAAATTTCATTTTCTCACACGGGAAATCCGTTTGAATTAGATGATATTCTGAGTTTGATTATTCAAGGATCCTCAAAAAATGGTCAAGAAAGTGAAATAACAAATAATAGCAACAAGAAGGTGGGACGATTTGGAACAGGTTTTATTACGACATACCTGTTATCAAAGGAGGTAAAAATCTCAGGAATGCTTACTAAAAATGAAGGTTGTTTTGAATTTCTATTAGACCGTAATGCTTCCAATAATGCAGACTTTTATAAGAAACAACAACAATCTAACAAAGATTTTGATAATTCAATCAGAGAAACCTGTTATTTTGACGATAAGGAATTTAACAGTTATCTCGGTAATACAGGATTCAAAACAAAATTTTCGTATGTACTTGATGAAAAAGGAAAGCAAACGGCAAAAAAAGGATTAGAATGTCTTGATGAGTTAATTCCAATAACTCAACTATTTAATGAGCAAATTGAATCTATAGAGGTTATTCAAAACAAACAAATAAAGACATTCACAAAACTATTTGTAAAAGAACATCAAGTCGATGAATCAATAATTAATGAATGGGAAATAAATACAGTTATTGATAGTAAAAAAGAAGAAACATCATTAAAAGCCTACATTTTACAGAACAACTCTTATAACACTTGCATCATTACTTACTTGAGAAATAATATTGAAACTATTTTTCCTTTAACAAAAAACTATCCGCGTTTATACTTTTACTTCCCTTTGATAGGTACTGAGGAAATAGGTATTCCTATCATAATAAATTCAATAAATTTTGATCCGCGAATAGAACGGGATGGTATTTACCTAAATGAGTCTCAAAACAAAGAGATAATAGAAAAGGCTCTTTTAAATTCTTCTATGGCTTATGCAAAATTATTACCAAGTAAGAATGTAAAAAGTATATTTGAATTGTTCAATTATAAATTATCTAAAGAACTTAAATGGATTGACCACGATTGGTTTAATAACATTAAACACACTGTTATTGAACAACTTTCATCCGATCTAATAATAGAGTCTTATGATAGTGATTTTTTTATTTCTCTAAAAGATATCGTAGTACCCTATTCTAATTCTTCTGATAACATCAAAAAACTTTGGAATTTATTGTCATACATTAAAGATTTGAAAATACCATTAGCTGATGAGCTTGATCAGTGGATAAATGTGGTGAAAAATATTGTTAAGCTACAAAACAAAGAAAAAACAGATAATGACATTTACAAATTAGACTATGTTTGGGGAATTAACGAATTAATAGAATTTGTGGAAAAAAAGGGGACAATTGAAATGTTAAAATCTGTACTATCTGAAGATATTGGTGTTTGGTTGGATGATTTTTACTTATTGATAGTTCAAATTTTCGGTTTATTTCCTTTAAATAGAGGGATACTTCTAAATCAGGATGGCAAACTCCGAAAAGGTGAAGAGATGTTGTGGGATAATTGCAAAGATGATGCTCTTATATCAGTTTCAAAATTAACAAATTTAGATTTTGCCAATAAACTAATTTCAAGAAATATTACACATTTTCGTATAATGGGAATTCACGATTTCAGCCTACAAGATGCAATAAATCAATTGAAAAATAATCTCAATAGTTTATCGGTACGAGATTTTACCGAAAAAGAAGAATCATTATGTTGTAATGCCCAATTTTTGAAATGGTTAATATCCCATGAGGAAAAAGACATAATTCGAGATTTAAAAGTTTTATTCGGTGCGAGCAAAAAAAGTGCAGAGCCATCGACTTTTGATGTCTTTCCTAAAACCGAGCACTTGCTTCTTACACCTAAAACATTTTTTGAAAAAGATTTCCCATTGTATGCTGGTCTCATTAGGGACAAAGATTGCTTAAATGATGTTTATGATAAATATCTCAATCCTGAAGATTATAAGTATTTAGATAAAAATGGTTTTATGCATTATTATCCTCTTGTTGTTAGAAAAGAGATAGCTAATCCTAAAAATTTGGAATTATTGATAATGGATGAGAGTGAAAATGATTTTAACAGTATAAAAGATAGCGAAGGGCAATTATCGCAAAAGATTAATATCGAATATAGTGATTTTGCATACCTGACAGCTACAGATGGACATATTTATGGGAGAAATACCACTCAGAAATCAAGCTTGGAAAGGCTGAAATTCTTACTTCAAGAAGCAGTGGAAAAAGACGTTTTTTTTGAAAATGACAAGCAAGAAATAACTACTGTTGAAGGCTTAACTTTACGTTTTCATAAATGTTTGTGGGTATATCGTGCAAAAAAATTAAACTGGATTAATATAAAATCTGAAAATGAAAAATTTATAGCAGAAACACCTTCGTCAAAGAACTTCTCCGAATTATTAAAAAGAGAAAATGATTTAATAAAAACCATAAGAGATCCAAAACAACAACTTTTACTTAACAAATTAGGTGTTGGACTTTCTGATCTAATAAGAAATACTTTACCTACTGATGAATTGAGATTAAGTTGGGACAAGGCTATAACAAGTATGATTACCAATGATGTTGATCCAGAACTCGTTCAGGAAATTTTTAACGATCCTAATATTAAGAATGAATATGAGAAAAGATTAAATGAACGAAAACTTATTGAACGAAATCAAGCGATTGGAAAGTTAATTGAAATTTTATTTAATGAATATATTAATCAACTTAAAGAAGAGGGATATTTTATTGATATCGAAAGAAGACCTTTTGGCAGTGATTACATAATAACAGGAGAATCTTCAGACTTAGTTGATAATAATCAAAGAATAGGATTTACAATCAATGATTGGCTTATAGAACTAAAAGCCACAGGAAAGAATTACGCAGCAATGACCCCTTTACAAGCTAAAACTGCAACAGAATCTAAAAATAATTATGCTTTAATTGTTGTGCCATTAGATGGAAATACACCAGATATTGACTACATAAGAAATAATGCCATAGTGATTCAAAATATCGGTGATAAAATCGAAAAAATCAGGAATGAATACCATGACGTTGAATTGAAAAAAGAAAATCTCAGCAAAGATCAGGATGGTATTTCTATTACTATGGAAGAGTGGAATGCTAGATTTAGGATTAGTTCAAAAGTTTGGCTTTCAGAAAAAAACGATATTGAAAATTTTATTAGAAACAACTTTCGTAAACAGTAATAGAATGTTCTACTTTAGTCTTGTTAATAAACAGAATTATATTTTGTAAATCTGTTGCAGATGAATCCCTGTAGTATTATCGACGTATTGGTTATTCATTTGTATAACATCGGTTATAAAGAGATTTTTATTAGATACAAGGCTGAAGTGGATAATTCCGTAATTGTTTATATTTATAATAGAGCCTATTTGAAAAAGATATTGAAATTATTGAACATACTCACCCTGTTTGGGGACAATTTGGGAGCAATTTTAAAATTCAAAAAGCCTAACTGGCTGATTATCAGTTAGGCTTTTATTTACATGGTACCCAGACCCGGTACATAACCGTACTAAAAAGAGAAATTAAAAGAAATTAATAGTTTGATTTACAGCTAATTGATATTTTCTGTTTTCTACTATTTTTGCTCATTTATACTTGTTTTTGTCATTTAGTACACTATTAGTACGCTTTGAAAATCCAACTTTTTTGTATCTTTGCAAGCAAAGGAAAACATTGATAATCAGTCTTTAGCCGATTTATCGGTTTGAGTACCATGAATCGGTATAAAACAATTAGTTATGGCAAAAATAGAAAATCGAATCAAAGAAAATCCGAAATTAGAACAAAACAAACTTTCGGATGGGCGAATCAGCCTCTACTTGGAGTATTACTTGGGTAGGGAAGAGAAACTTGTCGTGGACGAGAATGGAAATCAGGTGTACTACGAAAGCGGCAAGATGGCAGGTAAGCCCAAGTTTCAGATAAAGCATAACAGGCGAAAAGAAAATCTTAGCCTGTATCTGCTGGACAAACCCCGTACTGCCGCAGAACGGCAGCAGAATAAGGAAACACTGGAACTTGCCATGAAAATACGGGCGGAACGTGAGCAGGAACTAAAAGAAAGCATGCTGGGGTATCGCTTGAAGAAAGACCGCAAGGTGAATTTCTTGGATTACTTTCAAGCCTATATTGAAAGTTATACGAAGAAAGACCTGCGCATGATGCAGATTGCCCTCAGCCGGTTTAAAGACTTTCTCCGGGAAAAGTATCCCGTATATGAGTTTAATATCCGGGCGGAACATCTTAACAAGGAGATGATGGCGGAGTTTGTCGAATATCTGCAAAACAGAAGTGTGGGAGAGAGTGCAAAAAGTATCTATCAACGATTCAAGAAAGTGATTAAACATGCCACCGAGCATGATATTCTGATTAAGAATCCGTGCGATGGCGTCCAATGCAAAATTGATGACCAGATACTACGCAAAGATGTACTTTCCTTAGAGGAAATACAAGCCTTGATAACTTGCCATTACCAGCATGAAAACCCTGAAGTAAGACGCGCTTTTATCTTCTGTCTTTATTGTGGATTAAGGTTTTGCGACGTGAAAGATTTGACATTTCGGAATATAGATTACTCGAACCGGTTATTGAAATTCGAGCAAAACAAGACCAAAGGACATTCTGCAAGCAGTGGTGTTGTTATCCCGTTGAATGAGGGATTACTTTCTTTGATAGGCACTCCTGCGGAAGAAGACAACTTGGATAGTTTGGTTTTTACCTTACCTTCTTATGAAAGTTGTTGTAAGTCGGTGAAGCGTTGGGTAAAACGAGCGGGGATAAACAAGCACATCAGTTGGCACTGCGCCCGTCATTCCTTTGCAGTAAATATTTTGAATAACGGTGCCAATATAAAAACTGTTGCCAGCTTGCTTGGACATAGCGGTTTGAAGCATACGGAAAAATATACTCGTGCAGTAGATAAATTAAAAGAGGAGGCAATTAATAGTTTGCCAGAATTGAGGTTGTGATTTGTAAAAATATGTTTTGGTTAAGTATTTACCTTTTATATTTTCAGAATGGCACATAACAGAATAGCGGCGTGGCGGTGTATGGAATTTCACTATCTTTCGGACGAGTGCATAACTTACTAATCTCCACGCGCTTGCTACTAGGTACACTTCACATGCTACCAAACCGCTCTGTTGAGGGTTCGTGCATTTCTCAATTAACTATTTTTTTTAATTCTAAGGAATTTAAAATTATCTGGGACTACTTCTAACTTTAATTCCTTTCTTAAATCGGCTCTCAAATTCTTCAATAAATCTAAAGTATCTGCTTGTTTGGAAGTTGCCATATCAATTGCTATTTTCTGTGCTAATTCTATTTGCCGCTTTGACCCAAATAACTGAATATCAGCAATAGCAATCTCAGTATTGTGGACTAATGCGTTGTTCTCTTGATTTGAAGCCGATTCTAAAAGTCTCCAAGCATTGATTAGAAAGTTAATACGAATTTCTTTTTTCTTATTCAAATTATCTCTGTGCTTGTCAAATATATGAACGATTAACCAACCGACTACAGTTGTAACTATAACCAAAAATGCCAATAATGTACTTAAATCCATATCTGTTAAAATTGTCTATTTGTTTTAATATTAAGTCCTTAACCATTTGTCATTAAATTTTCAATTCCGTTCAAGTTCGTTTGAACTACTTTACAAAAGTAACAACAAAAACTATATCAACGATAATTGCAGAAAAATTGATGTTATAATCTGACTCCTTTGCTCTTAGGTGGTACTTGACGAGTATTGTCTACAATCCTCTGCTGAAATTCCTTATACTTCTGCTTGAACCACTCCAAAATATTCATCCCGTTGAGATTTAGTCGTAGTTTATTCGGATTATCCGGTTCTTTCTCAATTTTCAGTCGGACATCCTCTGCTGTGAACTTTTGATTATGTTCCGGTGAAAAGAAAGAAAAGGATCTAGCAGTAAGACTTTTATCCTCAAACAAAGCTTTGATGGATTCAATGGCAAGACCTATCTTCCGGCAAAGGTCGGCTATCCGAAGTTGTTCTTTCATCATGGGGAACAATTCATGAATCAAATTTAACTCCTCCTGCGCTTTGTAAGGTTCGTAATCCTGTTTGGCTTTCTGGAGTTTGGCTTCAATGATACTCAATTCATTATCTTTTCTACGAACATACTCATCCATAGCCAGAAACTTGTCCCTTGCCTCGTCTTTCAGGTCATAGACGTGACGGACTTCTTCCTTAGTGGCTTCTTTCTGCTCCTGCAAATCTTCAATCTCTTCTTTCAGATTTTCATTTTTCACATACAATTCCCTGTAATATTGCCCAGTATTGATATGCCTTGCTTCTGAGCCTTCAATACCCCGCTGCAATCCGTAAGTCTGCATCCTCCGGGCATAACTGTCCTGATACCCTTTCAACTTATCCCGCGCCATCACATCATCGGCACAAAGCCGGGCAGTATTTGGATTTTTCTTTCTGTATTTCTTTTTGCCTTCTATCGGTTTTTCCTCTTTGGCTTTTCTTCTTTCACCGGTAACAATAGGCACAATTGTCGCATGAATATGAGGCGTTGTTTCATCCCTATGCAGAACAGCCGATACAAGATTCTCCGCACCGAATGTTTTCTGTAACCAGTCAACACTGTTGGCACACCAATCATTGAGATGTCCGGCTTCTTCTATCCGTTTCATATCATCAGGACTACCCGAAAGCATCACCCCTATTGCCCGAACCTGATTTTTTCCTATTTTGCGGGCAATGCCGGCATTCTCTATCCGATGCTGAATCGCTTCGGTGCGGTTCTTTACACTTTGAGGAAACCCTATCAATTCCCGATTCAGATGCGTACGACTTTCATCTGCATTTTTTGGATGGATTGTCCGCTCAATATGGGCGGATGTTCCCGCATCGTTACCTGATGCCTTTATTCTTATGGTTTATGCAAGTGCATTTTGATAATTATTTTCATAAAGTTTGTTATTTTTTATCACTGCAAACATCCGGTGAACGAGTT
>SNRY01000476.1_pt1 | contig 13350 bp, 11 predicted proteins | sample 4693421 | NCBI WGS metagenome assembly SNRY01 (sample SAMN11003215, study PRJNA524138) | termite gut metagenome | isolation source: Bacteroidetes bacterial symbionts from single cell of protist host amplifed... | host: Streblomastix strix ... | reverse complement strand
TGAGTATTCTTACCGCTTTAACAGGAGTGCAATGAAAGAAGGTATTTTCGACAATCTTCTAAGAAGAATGGTACTCGCTGAACCGTGCCCGTACAAAATCATTCGTAATTAAATGCCTACTTCAATAAAATATTATGCAAATAAGATAAAACAGATGAAGGCAAAAATATGCGGTTAAATTAAAAGAAGTTGCCTTGTCTGTATAAAATATCTCCGAAGTACTAAAAAAGAAATCAAATCTTCTCTTTTTCGGTCCTTAAATTGTGCAATATATTGATGAGCATTTTCAATAATTTGCAGAGCTTTGTCTATATGATGTGTGTAGTAAGTTAATCTATCTTCCAAATCGGAGTAATCCGCCTTTATTTCTATATAATGATAATTGGGGATAAGCCTCCCTTCCATGAACCAAGTTTCGTAACGAGGACGAGGCATCACAGCCAATGAATTGGAAGACATTACCCATTTCAGATTGGTTGCCACATCATTTCCTTCAATGCAAAGGATGAATTTGTACTCCAAATGTTCATCAATAGTCATGAGTTTCACTATCCATTCCGGGTGATTGGTGTTATTTTTGTTTATCTGTCCCAGATTACACAACGGGTGATTGAAATACATTTCCCAAAATTCAATACGTTGAGGTTGGGTAACGTATGCTCGTCCTACTAACATATCCTTTTTATCTTGAAACCTTTTCTTATCTTTAACAAACATGAAATGGCGCACTTTATCCAAATTCAAAATAACGGAATTAGCATTATCTCCATTAATAGGGCGACTTTTTGTTATAGAAGGTATTTCAGGAATATGAATGACATCTCCGAAAAGGAAAGCGGCTTTCAAATGATTGGAGAAATACCGGGTATATTGGTAAGAATCAAAAAAGTAAGCACTAAATACAGATTGTCCTTTTTTCTTTTTGGGACGTTTAAATTGTAATAACGGAATCATTTCATTTGAAACAGGGATTGTTTTATCCAATTTATTGTAATAATTTACTCTATCTACTATATAGTTTTCATCATATTTAGATAACCGTAAGAAAATGCAAGGCAATTTCTTCCTAAGAAAAATCTTGGGAGTATAATATCTTATAAGATTCTTTAAATAATAAAGAAGCTTACTATTCTTATGTTTTTGCAAATTAATATATCGGACAACATTCATTCTTATATCTTTCTATTCCCCATATTTTCCCTTGTTCTTTTCCATCTGTTATGTGTCCACAGCCAATATTGCGGAGCTTTTATAATCGTCTTTTCCAATTCACGCATATACATTTCCGTAATTTCATAACCAGGAAAATCTGTAGGTGAATCCGTTAGCCTTCTAAATTCACACACATAGTATCCACGTTTGGGGCGGGTAATGTCTGCGTAATAAACCACGAGATTCGTTTGTTTGGCAATGCGTTCCGTTCCCGTGAATACCGGTGTATCATGGTTGAGAAAATTTGTCCAGTAGTGAATGCTGTTCCAAAGAGGAACTTGGTCGGAAATAAATCCAATGATGAACGGTTTGCTTTCATTACGAAATGCAATAACCTTCCGTAATGTCTCACCCATCGGGATACATATTGCTCCATACCTTTCACGCAAACGCAAACACAATCGTTCAAAAGCTTTATTTTCCAATATGTGGTAGATTTGTCCGCATACTACTTGTTCGTGCGTATGCATTGGAAGGGAAGTAATCCATTCCCAATTGCAATAATGCCCTAAATACATTCCGCACGACCTGCCTTGACAAACATATTCATCAAGCTCCTCCACATTCTTAAACTTCATTCTTTTACCTAAACTTGCTTTACTGATAGAAAGTAGTTTCAAAGTTTCAAAAATATAATCGCAAAAGAAAGCATAAAACTTTTTTTCTATTCCAATAATTTCTTTCTCTACCTTATCCGGAAAAGATTCCGTCAAATTCTTCCGAACAATCTTCCTTCTATACCTTATGCAATAATATAAAGGAAAATACAGCAAATCGGATAAAAAATAGAGAACCCTAAACGGTAAAAGTGAAATAAAAAAACATACGGAATAAAGTATATAATATAACACAGACCACATATACAATTTTAATCTATTATGGATTGAATTTTTTCAATGATTGTTTCCGGTTTTATACCGAACAAGCAAGCGTAATCTCTCCGAAAACATTTCTTATTTCCAAATACTGAACATGGACGGCACTCCAAATCCACTTGCACACAATTTTCCACCGATTGATTCCAACCCATGAACCCTGCATAAGGATGAGTTGCACCCCAGATAGAGATTACCGGAATGTTTACCAATGATGCCAAGTGCATATTAGCCGAATCCATGGAAAGCATTACGTCCAACCAACTCATTAAAATCAATTCGTTTTCCATTCTTATTTTGTCTGCCATAGAAACGACTGAAGGATATTTTATTATCCATTCATTGAGTATTTCTTGTTCCATTTTCCCGCCACCGAATAAGAATACTTTAACCCGCAAGTCTTTAGAGAAATGAGCTACTATTTGTTCTTGCAATTCCAATGGATATATTTTTCCTTTGTGTTTGGCAAAAGGGGCTATCCCTATCCATTTCGTGCTTCCCTTTTCATCGGTAATTTGTTGTATTTGTGAGAAATCCCCTTTTTGGCTTTCGTATATGGAGGAAAAGTCAACAAAAAGGGGGAAACCTAAATGTTCGAATACATCGGAATAGTGGTGAAAGGAGCTTTTTTGATTCTCAAATACTTTCTGATGACGACGGATAAGCCTTTTCTTTCCCACTCTTCCCTTGTCAATCACAGCTACCGAAACTCCTGATAATTTGAAACGGAAACGGATATATTGCGACCGTAATACATCGTGTAAATCGGCAACATAATCGAAATTCATTTCTTTTAATTGGCGAAAAAGCGTATTCAATCCCGAAAGACCTTTGTGCTTACTTTTCAAATCGGCACAAAAAAGGCTAACGTTGCCGGGTAACATCCGAAAAGCAGGTTCTAATACCGGACGGCTTACCACAACAATTTCATGCTGCGGATATTGCACAGCCAACGAATATATCACGGGGATGGTCATCGCCACATCTCCCAAAGCAGAAAAACGAATAACGAGAAACTTTGCCATTTGTTATTTCTTGGCGGCATACAATACCGGATTCAATGCAGGATCATTATACATTTTCATCTGCTTATATACCTTCATATATTTTTTCCCCGCTTCGATATCGGCAATTAGTTGGTCAATAGCCAATGAAAGATCTTTTTGTTGTTCCGACAAAATATCAAGTTTCTTTTGACAAGCGACAAGATGTTCTTTAGTCGTATTGGTACGATTTACCTCTTGTTGCATGTGATAAATCTTCAACATTAATATCGAAAGACGATCTATTGCCCATGCGGGGCTTTCGGTGTTTATGGTTGCACTGGACAGGGGTTTTATGTCTTTGTATTTGTCTAAAAAATAACTATCAATTAATTCCACCAAATCAGTACGGTCTTGATTCGATTTGTCAATTCTGCGTTTTATAGTTAACGCTTCTTCAGGAGCTATCTGTGGGTTGCGGATAATATCTTCGAGATGCCATTGCACAGCATCAATCCAGTTTTTCAGGTAAAGATAAAATTCTATTGTTTGATATCCGTATGGATTGTTAACATCCGCATCCGTGTTGTCAGTTATGTGATAATCGGTTGTTGCTTTTCGGAATATGTCGTTACACAAGTTGCTAAATGTCATGCTTCAAAACATAGATTTGTTTATAAAAACAAATCTATATAAAATTCTTCGAAAGGCAATATTTCTTTCTTTATTTTTTTATATTCTAAAATAACAAAGAGACACACAAACACAAGATTCACCCGTAGTGCATTTTATCGTTGTGGTATTTTCAGATTCAAAGGTTTTTCTTTACGGAGTATTTTTGCCGCTTCTCCTGTGAGCCATAGATACCAGTCACTCGGCTTACCATCCATGTCGACGAACTTTGCCACTTCGCTCCGGGGCGGATTGTCAGTTACTTTAAAGATGGCTGTTCCTTCGTTCACTTCGTCAAACATAGCTACATAAATCATTTCAGCGCCCGCCAGCATAGCAGTAGACAATTGTTGCCAATAGAAACGTCCTCCTTGACGGGGAATGGAACCCAAGGGTTTTACATCGTCGGGAAACTCAAAGCGGCTGAGATTGTGCCAGCTGAATCCCGGACAAACACATGGTACATAATCAATGCCAGCCTCACGACACCATTTGATGTCGTCTATAATCATATCACGATACCTGTCCATATCGTTATGGATAAGCGGGGTAAAACGCTGCACCATCCACGGCAGGATGATGTCGGTCATCTTGATGAGTTCGTGCAGGTAGGGGTCGTGAACGCAGTCGGCATTTAGGTCACGCCAGAATGTGGGTACACCCAGCATAACGGCACATCCGCCGTATTGCGGGTCATTTTTCAGAAAGTCAATCAAATGGTCGAATCCTATGTTGCGGATGTCATAGGGACGGTCGGGAAAGCCGATGCCCCAGATGGCTACTACCGGTTTACCGTTATGGTGCAAGTAGGTTTTCGTACCACTTTGGTCGGTTACCTTGATTTGATCAACCAGAAACTTCCAGTCTTCAATGATGGAGGAACAATCCTCGTCGGAACGTTTCAGTCCAGACAGGTCGTACATGACAGCAATAGCCCTGTTGTTTACCGATGCCGCTTTCATAGCGTAATCCAGAATGATCGATGAGTTTTTCCGCGACTCTACGGTACGAGTGGTGTTAAAGAAGCGTTGCATGAAGACGCCGTCCAAACCATAGTCTTTCATCCATTTGAAATGCAAATCTATGGTGCTTTTGTCCGTTGAACTGAAAAACCGGGCTACGGAACCGTCGGCGAGTTTTAATCCGGTAGGATATGTTTTTTCATACTCGGAAACATCCGGCCACATGTCTATCCGGACTTTTGTTTCGTCGGGGTACATCGTCCCACTCTCCGAAACTCGAAACCAGCCTTGATAGCCAGCCATGATCAGCCCTTTGTATGAGGGATACAACGTTGCTTTTGCGTGCTTGTTTGTTTGTACCGTTTGTGCCGTTCCGCTGATCACAAAGCAAAAAACGATAAGAAAAAAGAATAAAATACGCGTTTTCATCTGAATGATTGTTTTATTTTAATATTAAATTCAAAACGCTAGTTATAGCTTTAGCATTCCTTCGATAGTATTGCATTGTATAACTAGCAACTTGAACTATTAATATCTATCGGTGAATCCAGAGAGTGTCAGTTCGCCACTTAGCCGTATATCGGCAGATGATGAACCTATCATAAATTTATAAGTCCCTTCAGGAACAACAAATTCACCTTTGTTGTCATCCCAATATCTCAATAATTTTTTTTGTATTTCTATTTCCACTTTTTTTGTTTCTCCTTTTTTAATTGTATTTCTCTGGAAACCTTTCAGTTCTTTTACAGGCATTACAACTCCCGTTTCAGGCAGTGTGACATATACTTGCGATACTTCATCTCCGGTCATCGATCCTGTATTTTTTACCTCAAACGAAACATGGATATTCTTCCCGTTTTCACTTATATTTAAATTTTTGTATGCAAAAGTCGTATAACTCAAACCATAACCGAAAGGATACAGTGGTTTACCAGTAAAATATTGATATGTACGTCCTTTCGTAATATCATAATCATTAAAAAGAGGCAAGTCATCCAGACTTTTATAGTAAGTTACAGGTAAGCGTCCTCCCGGATTATAATCGCCGAAAAGCACATCAGCCACTGCAGCTCCTCCTTGTTCTCCCGGATACCAGGCATTCACTATAGCCGGTATATTTTCGTCCAACCAATTAATTGCTAATGAACTGCCTGCCACCAATACAACAACTATATTCGGATTTATTTTATAAATTTCCCGTATAAATTCCATTTGATCTTCCGGTAAATGAATGTTATACCGGTCTTGCCCTTCCCGTTCAATTAATTTATTGATTCCCAAAACAGCGATTACCTTTTCACACATACGGACGGCATTACCTGCTTCACCAAACAAATCAATCCGCTTTTTGGAACCGCTTTCCGGAACTCTCCATTGCAGCCGGGCAATAGCATAGTCCCTATTGTCAAAATATTCGGCTGTCAACTTGTAATCTTTTCCGGCTTCCAGATACAAACCAACAGAATCAGTTGCTATCGAACGCGTCTTCCATGAATCAACAAGCTTTTGATTGTCGATAAATAAACGGCAACCATCAGAAGAGGTGAAGCTGAATGTATAATATCCGGAAACGGACGGTCTTAATTTCCCTGTCCAACGGATAGACATAGGATTCTGAGGAATAAATGGGTCTGGAGGCTGATTGGCGGGATCGTAGTTTATCCACTCTTCTTTCCGTATTTTAGGACTTCCTTCTAATTTCATATTGGGAAAATATTCCGTAGTCAAACCTTCCGGAAAATTGGTTTTTGAAATTATTTCCATGCCATCGGCGGCAGATTTCCATGGAGCATAAACAATTTTAATCTTGTCTCCTAACTTATTCTGAATTCCCTGAAGTATGGATACAGGTACATTCGCCGGAACTCCGCTGTAATCACCGAATTCATTTGTTCCGGCATTTATCCCCACAACAGCGATTGACTTTATCTTACCCGAATTCAAGGGCAATACATTATCTTTATTTTTTAACAAGACAATACTTTGGCGAGCAGCTTCGAGCGCCAGTTGTTGATGCTTTTCAGAACCTGCAACGGATGGAGATATTTTATTGTATGGATTCAAATCCGGATCGTCAAATAATCCTAATCGTATCCGTGCTCTTAAAATACGATACGCCGCACTGTCGATATCCGCCCGGCTCACCATATATTGTTTGTAAGCATTTAAAAGAGGTTCGACAAACACATCGTCCCCACATTCCAAATCTAAGCCAGCTTTGATTGACATCATGGCTGCTGCCTCTTTTGTCTTTACATATTTCATGGCAGATACCAATAAACCCGGACCTCCACAATCGGAAACAACATAACCGTTAAAGCCCCAATCGTGTCGTAAAACCTTTGTCAACAGCCATGGATTGGCTGTACAGGGAACATTGTTTATGGCATTGTACGCAGACATAATAGAAGCCGATTTTCCATCTTTCACACACATCTCAAAGGCAGGCAGATAATATTCTCGCAATTGCCTTTCCGGTATTTGAGGGTTACACACAAAACGGTTATGTTCTTCATTGTTGGCAGCAAAGTGTTTGGGTGTAGATATCACTTTGAGATAGCGGGAATCATCACCTTGCAATCCTTTTACAAATTGAGCACCTAATACTCCCGAAAGATAAGGATCCTCCCCATACGTCTCTGGATTTCGCCCCCAGCGGGGATCTCTTGCCATATTAACGGTTGGAGACCAAAAAGTAAGCAGGTCTGAAAACTGTTCTTTTTGCTCCTTGCCCCCATCCAGTTCATTCCACCGGGCACGAGCTTCGTCGGAAATAGCCGTAGCGATTTTGTAATGTAATTCGGTGTTCCACATACTTGCCAATCCTATCGCCTGTGGGAAAACTGTGAATCTGCCCGGACGTACAACTCCATGTAATGCTTCATTTCCATGATAATAATGATTTATTCCAAGGCGGAGCATGTCGGGAGAAGTTGCCCGCAAGAGGCTTATTTTTTCTTCGATAGTCATTTGGGAAAGAAGGTCGTTAATTCTGTCTTCCTCACGGGCAGAAGGGTCTTCAAAAATGTCTTTTTCCCTGTTCCTGTTAAAATCTATCCACCCTTCAATGAGTTTGCTGTCCTGTCCGAAACCATTTACCGAGGGCATGAACAACATGCCACAAAAGAAAGCAAGCGCGTATCTCATACGAAAACCGGTAAATGATGAACAGATATCAATGAAAAGAAAGCAAAAAGCAACAAATGTTTTCATCTGAATTATTGTTTAAATACACCCATCATCCGGTAATAAGTTTCCAATAATTTCGCCATAATCCGTTCGCCGGCACCTACTTCTATCAGATTTGGGCCGTGATCGGCTCCATATCCACCGTAAGCTGCCGATCGAATGTCGGGCAGGTAAGCGGGCCATTTGCCTCCATTCCATGTATATCCGAAAAAAAACGGTATGGCGTAGGGTTGCATGTCCCGTTTCCAGTCAATCTGGAACTTAATAAATGGTCGCCCGGAACGGTCGCAATCACATATCTGTCATTAATGGAAATGACTGAAAAATGAACGTTGTATTGCAGATTTTTATCGTATCTCCCGGTGAAATGCAAGGAGTCGGTTTTTACCTTGATACCGGGAACATCATACGGGTTGGGATACAATTCCCGTGCCAGTTTCACGGTTTCGATGGAGAGCAATTTACCCATACGGTCAATCAAATCGTAGTTGGAAGAACGCGGGTCGTCGGGGCTGGTACGACCTCCATCTTTGAACAGAGGCGCCTGATTGCCGCCACCACCCTGCACAAACAAACAATTGACAGTATTGTCAAAAGCTTCTTCAGTATATTTGGTCGCATAACCGACGTAATCACCTGAAATTTCAAAATTGTTCCAAGCCACGTCCGGATGGCATGCATAATTCATTATCAATACCCGTAGTTTTCCGTTTAGGTCTTCCAATTTGATAACCCCTACCGCATTGTCCACCGGACCATGGGGAATACGCTCCGGATTAACAGCACGGTAATGATCGTCGCCTACCCAAGATTCGCGCGCACGTCCGTCATCACGGAGAATCAAACGGTTGAAACTCAATTGGGGAAAATAACGGTGACCTCCCGAGATACGGGTCTCAAACATATTTTGGGAAGCCGTTTCCATTGCAGACAGAATCTGCTCTTCCAGCCATTCATGAGGGCTGTTTCCGAAGAATGGGTATGTTGCGGACAGAAATACGCTTCTTGCAAATTAAATCTGCTTTTCAGCTTCTCAAGCAAGGATATATTGCTGTACCCGCCTAAATCCAATGCCACAAAGGCGATTCGAGAGCTTCCCGCATCAAGAATGAGCGTGCGCGCATACAAAGAATCATGAACCGGATATTTGGTTTTTGGAGGAGTTATGTTTATTTTTGCTGTGCCTGCCATCAGTTTATCCGCTCCCATAACCGGATGAATTGAAAAAATGCAACCGCTTATTATAAGCACAGATGCCAAAAATCCAAATGTTTTCATGTTATGTATTAGTTCTTAATTTTGCTATAAATGGTTTGTTCTATCAGGTCGGCAATTTTGACCGGATCATTTGGTTCGAGCGGATAATGTCCTCTCCTTTGGTCAAGAACAACGGTTAACTTCCCGGAGTAACGTCTTTTTACTTCGTTTGTTTGTGTTTTCAAATTCGGGTCAAGGCTTCCGCAAGCATGAATGATATGAATACCAGCTTTAGCCAATGGAGCTAAATTGTTTATCGGCTGTACTTTGGCGAGCGAAGAACGCAAGATGGGATTTTCTCCGTAAATACACGATACCTTGTCCGGATTTTCAATCGCCCAGACATATACCTCACCGGTGGCTGCTCCGCGTCCAGCCAGTACCGGCTTTTGAGAGAATCCTTTACCTACCAAATAATTATAGACAATATTCCAATGTCCAAGTATCGGACCGTCAGCATTATATGGAACGGGTCCTACTACAATATAGAATCCTTTTGCCAGCAGTTCCAAATCTACCACCGAATGGCTGTCCAACTGGTCACAACGATATACCCAGGGATTACCGGAGGCTGGTTGCAAAGGTACAAAAACGGATACAGATCCTTCCACGCCTTTCAACGAAAAAGAATATTTATCATAGCTTCCCGTAAAATAAGGTCCCCATTGGGTCAGCCATACTTTTTCGGATTTGGCGTATTGATAATGGGCTTTCGTACTGTAAAACGCTGTCTTTTTATATTGTTCAGGCAAGAAAGAAGGGGTCGTTCCTGCTTTTTCCTTGTAGCTTTGTTCAATAAAATCAGCGATAACATGAGGATTTTTCAAACTGTGCGGATGATGTGCCATACCGTCTTTAATGATAACGGACATACGTCCCCCATTGGCGTGATAGATATTTTGGACGGCATAGGTATTATGCAGAATAGGGTCGATACTTCCGCAGATATTCAAAATAGGAACATCGTTTGCGGCAAGTAAATCCATTTTCATCAAGCTTGTTTGAGAAAGCCCCGGATTATCGGCACAGATAGCGGAGACTTTGTCGGGATGGTTCGTTCCCCATGTATAAGCGTTGGCACCTCCCCGACTCATTCCTATAAATGCCGGTTTGGGCGATAATCCGTATTCTTTTACGAGAAATTTATACCATATATCCCATGTTTCATCCGGGTCGGTTGTTATGTAGGCAATGTGAAATCCTCTTTTCAACAATTCTATTTCTGCTTGTGGGGCGTGATCCCAATAACATCCGCGCCAACTCCACGGATTGCCGGGAGCCGCCTGTTTGGGAGCGACGAGAATACAACGTCTTGTTTTCGCTTCCGGGTTTCTGACGCCATTACCTTCCTGAGGAGTGACATTAACAGGTATTAATTGATATGTTTCTTCATTGAGAACAAAGTCGTAACGGTCGAATCCATGCCAGGATGCTTTATTCTCTTGTGCTCGACAAGGATAGAAAAAAACCATAAATAACAACGGCAAGATAGTCAGCCTCACTAAAGTCAATACCATTTTCATAATTGTATTATTAATAGGTGTAAGCATTTGTTTCCTTACATGCCTCTAAGATACAATATTCAAATCATTTGACAAACTTTTTTACCCTTGAATTAGAAATTTGATTGAAAATGTTTTTATAAAAAATCCAAAGGAACTGTATATGTATGGCAATACCCAATATACTCGCTTTATTTGCTATCTCAAGTCAGGAAACCTTGTTCACCTTATTGTTCCCATGCTTGGTTTGCCATAAGATTCATTTGCTCCTTTACATCTCCGGATTTATTTTACTTCTTTATTTTTTGATGCTTTCAAAAAATACGATACAATTAAAAAAAGTGTTCCTCCCGCAAATATAGTTCCAAATATCCCATACCCGCTTTTTATTAAATATAAAGAAAGACCCAATGATAAGACAACTATTAGAAAAGCCATTATAAGGGCGGTATAATTATACCTATGTGTTTGTCTTATGTCAAATTTAGACAATTTAATGCGCTTCCTTATTGAAATCAATACGCGCGTCTTGTTCTATCTCTGTCCTCTTCATAACCCATGAAACAATGTCTTCGGATATAGTATTCAATTTTATTAGTTCATCTGCCGGAGGTAAAAGACTGTCATCATAGACTGTGTTTTGCTCCAGCGTAATATCACCTTTCTTATTGCTTACTTTATTTTGATGAGCTTGCTTTACCATAGTCAAGAGATTTGAGTAATCACGAACTCTTTCTTAGCTTTCTTTATAGATTTATTCAAATCATCCTTTACCGCACGCACGGGCATCATTTTTCATATTTTCCTTATCGTGTTCAATTCCATAATATTCAAGGTCTTTTAGAGAATCTGTTATATCTTTCAAAAGAAAATCTTCTTTGAATGGTTTAGGGAGAAATATACCTTTGAGGGAATATAAAAACAAGATAATTCGATTCATAGCAACATGTTTTTAAATTCTTTTTGACAATGAGATAATTCAATTTGTTTATTACAAATATAACACAAAAAATATCTTTATCAACATTTTGTTAATTATTATTAATAATTTTTAGTGCACAAAACATTTTCTTCTCATGTTTGTTTCAGCGAATCCTTTTAAAACGTTGCAAATATCAATCTATTTTCTAATTATAACCACCCTGTTTTTGACAAATTAGTACCTAAAAACTATCAAATTTTCTCTTTGTACTTTTAAAGTTAATAATTCCGCAGTCGTATCTTAAATACAATATAGCCTAAACCTTATATACAATATAGAGGCTGCCCAAAAAGTAGGGCAGCCTCTACAAGGATTCAACTATCTAAAATCTCCGTGTCTGGTGTTTCCGTGTTTAGGAAACCTTTTCAAATTATTTTTCCCATACTTGGTTTGCCAAACGTTTGTAGTTATTATATCTCCATTTGGCATTGTCTTCCGCAACTTGGAAAAGTTCACCTGCTTCTGCCGGATATTGTTTCAGCAATGAAGTATAACGTACTTCGCCTTTGAGGAAGTTTTGGAATCCGGACCATTCCGGTTCTTTTGAATCAAGAATGAACGGATTCTTTCCTTCGGCTTCCAAAGCAGGATTGTAACGCCACAGATGCCAGTATCCACACTTAACGGCGCTTTCTTCTTCCGCTTGAGATTTACCCATGCCTGCCTTCAAACCGTGATTGATACAAGGAGCATAAGCAATAATCAATGACGGACCCGGATAGGCTTCCGCTTCGCGAAATGCCTTCAATGTTTGAGCCTGGTCTGCACCCATAGCTATTTGAGCTACATATACATAACCGTAAGTGGTAGCCATCAGCCCCAAATCTTTCTTGCGTATCCTTTTACCTGATGCGGCAAATTTGGCAATAGCTCCCACCGGAGTAGCTTTTGACGATTGTCCGCCGGTGTTGGAGTAAACTTCCGTATCAATTACAAAGATATTAACGTCCTTACCGGAAGCAATCACATGGTCGAGACCACCGTAACCGATATCGTAAGAAGCACCGTCGCCACCTATAATCCATTGAGAACGTTTTACCAAATATTGTTTCAGTTCGTAGATGCCTTTGCAGATATCACATTTACCTTTTACGGCTTCTACCATTGGGATTATCTTTTCGGCAAGCTCTTTACTCTTGGCGGCATCGTTTTTGTTTGCGATCCATTCGGAGAATACTTCTTTGTAATCGGCAGGCGTTTGAGCGTCGGCAATGGCTTCGTTCATCAGTTTAACAATACGTTCGCGCAGCTTTTCATTCGCCAACTGCATACCCAAACCATATTCGCAGAAGTCTTCAAACAAAGAGTTTGCCCATGCCGGACCCTGACCTTTTTCATTCTTGGTATAAGGAGTAGAAGGCACCGAACCGGAATAAATAGAAGAACATCCGGTAGCATTAGCCACCATTTGGCGGTCGCCGAACAATTGAGAAATCAACTTCACGTATGGCGTTTCACCACACCCCGAACAAGCTCCGGAGAACTCAAACAACGGAGTTGCAAATTGTGAGTTTTTCACATTGCTGTTAATATCAACCAAATGTTGCTTGCTTGAAACCTTGTTCGTGCAGTATTCCCAATTGGGAGCTTCGGCAAGTTGAGTTTCGAAAGCTTTCATTGCCAAAGCCTTTCCGCCTTTCTTCGGATTACCCGGACATACATCAGCACAATTACCACAATCCAAACAATCCAATACGGAAACTTGCATACGGAAAG
>SNRY01000475.1_pt1 | contig 13390 bp, 15 predicted proteins | sample 4693421 | NCBI WGS metagenome assembly SNRY01 (sample SAMN11003215, study PRJNA524138) | termite gut metagenome | isolation source: Bacteroidetes bacterial symbionts from single cell of protist host amplifed... | host: Streblomastix strix ... | reverse complement strand
TAATCTGTCTGCCACCCTCTTTTTCCTGCAAAATCAGATGACCGTTTTGGTCTGTAAATCGAAGTGTTTCTTTCTGTTTATCTACAATAACGGAAATTTTTTCCAAAGAAAGGGTTAGCTCGTCGTCTGTTTCATTTACTTTATAGGCAGGAGTATTGACCTTTTGGGTAAAAATCAATTCTTCCTGTGGTTGCGAACCTGCTTGAGCAAATCGAACACGTACCGCATTCGGATTTAGAGGAATCAGAGTTAATGTTCCATCATTAAATTCAACAACAACTTCTTTCTTTCCACTACATGAAGTGACGAAAAAGGCACATGTAACTATTGTCAAAAAACCAACAGCGATTAGAATGGTTGCTTTTGTTTTCATTTTGATTACTTTATAATTTTATCTATGAATGTTTCAATGGCTAAAAAATTCTTGGGAGAGTTTATTCAATGCTTCGTCGGTGAGGTATCCATTGGTTTTGATTACAATCAAATGTTTGAAAGTGACTGTTGCTCCGGGTTTTAACGTAAGCACAGACAGTGGCGCATCCATGTCGAAGACTTGGCTCCCCAAGTTATTGGTCGAGAATAATCCGTATCCTCGCGCGTGGGAATGAGCCGGATATCCGGGATTTTCCTTATGGTCAAGTATGGCAATCGAGATGGCTTCACCGTTTTTTTCCGCAGACAAGCTCACCCACCGAGTAGGTTTACCCCATACATCCCCTTTTTCAAGTTTTTCGCTGTTGCGATAGATGCCGTTTACGCCTTCGTTATTCATCACCGGTACGTTGGTTGCGTTGCCGTTGGCATCCAGAAACAACTCCGGCTCCTTCGACGGTTCTTCAAACGCCCGGTCAACCCTGATTGCGATAAGTCCTTCCTTGTTGTCCGTAAAGACTACCGTATCTTGCTGAGCCGTCAGAGTGGTAATGCGTTCGATGATGCGCCAGTCACCTGTGCCGCTGAAGACATAGCGAGTTTTTTCCTGTAAGAGCGCTTTTCCGGTATCGTCTGTCCAATCAGCCGCTACCGTCAGCTGTCCTTCCTGTTTGCCGTTTTGGATATCGAGGATGGTGCGGTGGCGGATGGAGCCGTATGCCTGTTTTTTGTCTACCGGGACGGCATAGGAATTGTTCCAGAAATCCAGCCCGTTCACATCGCCGAAGTTAAACCACAGCCCTATGTGATGCGGGTGGTCGACTCGTTCGTTCGGGCGCGGGTCGCGCGGGAAACCTCGCGTGATGGGAGTTCCTTTTGCCGTGCGGAGGGGATACAGGACGGGTTTTTCCAAATCATCCGGATAGATGTACGAAGTAAACAACTGCCCGTCATAGAGGACATCCACTTTTTGCTGCATTTCGTCGGGGACAATTACAATCCCTTGATTCGCTTGTTTGCAACTCGTTGCACCAGCTAATCCCACGCACGCTATCATTGTTTTGAACAGAGCGGTATTCATTCGTCAGATTTTTTCGGGTAAGATATACGGGGAGCGGTATTCGCGTGTCAAAAGCTTATTAGCCTCTTCGTCGCCGACAAACCGTTCGGCTACCGGGTCGAAGTTCAATTGCCGCCCCAGCCGATAGGAAATGTTGCCCAGATGCGCCAGCGCCGACGATAGATGTCCGGTTTCCACCGGCGCGTTCTGAATACGCATGTCCCGTGCGCGGATGGCATCAAACCAGTTTTTAAAATGCTCTGCCTGTTCTTCGCCAGGTGCTGAGTTCGTCGGTCCTTTTTCCCGTTTCTCACCCAGGTACGTTTCATACGTGTCATAGCCTTTAATCACCATGTAGCCTTTGTCTCCGTAGAAGATATTGCCGACTCCGGCGCCATCTTCCAGATTGGTACACCAGTTGCGGACTTCGAACTGAATGATTTTCTTTTGTTTCGGATAATGGTAAATTGACGTTTGGATTTCAGGCACTTCCTTACAGTCGTCCCAAAGAAATTTTCCGCCCATGGAAGTAATGCGTTCCGGCAGACCAACGTTTAATCCCCACAGGCACAGGTCGGTTTCGTGAATGCCCTGATTGCCGACATCACCATTGCCGTAGTTCCAGTGCCAATGCCAGTTGTAGTGTACCAGATTCCGTGTGAACGGAGCCATGGGAGCAGGACCGCACCAGAGGTCATAATCCAACCCTTCGGGGATGTTGGAAATGCCTTGGTTGCCGATGTCGGGACGCCAGCGATACACCACTCCGCGCGCCATGTACACCCGTCCGATGACGCCTTCGTTGAGCAGCCGGATACCTTCACGGATGGATCGCGAGCTGCGGAGTTGCACCCCGTGCTGAATAATCCTGTTGTATTTGTAGGCGGCTTCAATCAGTTTCTTTCCCTCGTAGATGTTATGCGTAGCCGGTTTTTCCACATACACGTCCTTCCCTGCCTGACAAGCCCAGATTGCCTGCAAAGCGTGCCAATGATTGGGTGTGGCCAGGGTGACGGCATCAATGTCCTTGTTTTCGTAGATACGGCGGAAGTCCTGCTCGATAGCGATTTTTTGCTTGTATTTTTCTTCGAACGATTGGGCACGTTTCTTGAGGAGGTTCAAATCAGGGTCGCAGAGAGCAACCAACGCAGCGTTCGGCTGTTTCATGATTTCTTCAATGTGCGTCTGCCCCCGTCCATTAATGCCCAACACCGCTACTCGGATGCGGTCGTTAGCGCCAAAGGCTTTTTTAGGGATAACCGTCGGTTGGATGATGTGCGTGCTTTCATTCCCCGACACCGCCGGAGCAACAAAGGCGGCAACTGTTCCCGACAAGGCAGTCGCCAGAAATTTTCTTCTTGAATGTATTGTTTCCATATTTTTCGTATTGCGGGCAGATTCAAGTTCTAACTGCGACAACTTACAGCAAAGATACATAAAATATTTTAGAAGGTGTGTGAAAACAGAGTTTTTCTCTCCTTGGCGGAATTAGCGTAAAGCATTTAGTTATAGCTCACACGGGATGTCAACTACTTTCCCGGCACTTGCCGGGCAGTCCTCGACCCACTCCAAGCGGTTTTTACCGGCTTCATCGGGTATCCCTCCCCACTTGGGAATCGGGTAGGAAACGGAGATGAATCGGACAACTATCGGACAGGAATCGGAGAGAACCGTTTAGTATGTCGTATTCAGTTCGTATTCAGGTAGTTATTCAGGCGTGAGGGAACATACAATATCACGAATGATAGCGTTGATATACCCCCTTTTTATCTCTATTTCTTACGCTTTTTTAATTCCGCCAACGGGTTGAATTTAGGTTATGAAGAATACCGAAGCCGAATATTGAGATTTCGGAGTAACGGGTACCAGGGAAAGATACCCTGCAATAATTTTACCGTCAACCATCCGGAGGGGATATTTTTTTGATAAATAAAGATGTCTCTCCATCCATTGAGCGGGAGAAAAGAAGTAGTTGACCCTGAACATGCCCTTGGATCCCGTTCGCACATACCGGTTGTAGAACAAACGGGCAGTCATGCCCATGTTCATGCGTAAATTTATTTCTACACAAGGGTGAATGCGATATTGAAGAGCATCGGTAAAGCGACAAATCATCATATCCACTCCCAAATATCCGGTATAAATGCCGTCCAATTGTGAGGCTACTATTTTTTCCAGTTGAAAACGCAATTCGTGCAAGGAGGAAAGCGGGACGTAAGTACTCAATTTCTGCTCAATCACCTCGTCCGGTAAGAGAACATTACCCGTATAAGCACCACTTGCAGTTGTATTGAAAAGAGAGTATCCTGCGAAAGTAACGCCTTTACCGGTATCCGCATAAAATTGCATGGCAAAGTCTTCCACTTTATCGTATACAGGTTCGGCAACCATTCCTTCCTGTTGCTTCATCACGTGTTCACTCCAATGACTGAGAGGTGGCGTATATATGCCTTTGCACCAATTCAATCCTTTTCCGCTACCGGATAACGGAGCTTTCAACAGGCAGATGGTGTGGTTTTCTACAAAACGGCGTACATCATTTGAATCGGTCAGGTAAAAAGACTCTCCACAGAAGTTTTTATTCAATTGCAAGTCAGCCAATACCTTTACGGCTAAGGAACGATGAGACATTTTGCGAATGGCGCCGAGTTGTCTTTGGTCAGGCAAGACTTCGGCAGGTATTCCTAAGGAGGATAATCGTTTGCGAACACTTGGATTCCAACCCCAAGGTACGGGGATTAGATTTTCAGTAACAGTCACTTCCGGCTCAGTTAGTAAGTCGGGCAAGTGAGGAAATGCGATTCGGATTTCGTTCAAAAAGGCTGAATTATAGGTTGAAGGGGCTAACACTAAACTCTCTTCACCGGCATACCATACAGGCAATAAAGCCAAATCTTCAGACAATCGACGAGCCGGTGCGGAGGGCATATAATTGGCAGTATTGTTTGCCAGGGCAAGATCGTGGTCGGGATTGAAGATGTAAAGAAACCGGTGATTCATTGTATGCGGGGGATTAAGTTCAATTACCAAAAGACGAAAATAAGAAAACTATTTCTTTTCAAAAAAAATTGAAACAGGTTCTTATATTTCTTTGGAAATTTCTCCTTGAATTAATAAAAAAGTAGTACCTTTGGAGCCGTCATTACACTATTCTACCTAAATAGTAACGAAACAGTAATTAAGAAAAACAAATATTGAAATGAAAAAAGACATTCATCCCGCATCATATCGTCCGATAGTGTTCAAAGATCTGTCAAATGGCGATGTGTTCTTATCACGTTCAACTGTTAATACAAAAGAAACTATCGAATTTGAAGAAAACACGTATCCGTTAATGAAACTGGAAATCTCCAACACCTCACATCCTTTTTATACGGGTAAATCCAAATTAGTGGATTCAGCCGGGCGTGTAGATAAGTTTATGAACCGATACGGCGATCGCGGTAAAAAGAAATGATTACTTCCTTTACAAGAGGTGATTCATAAGGATGTCCCCAAACAAAGGCATCCTTTTTGTAGTAGTTGCATTGCGATTGGAGGTTTCATTGAACGTAAAATAAACTATGATGTCGGATTCAAAAAGTGTTATTAACACAGGGCTTCTTGCTTATGGTATGTCGGGAAAAATCTTTCACGCACCGTTTTTAGATAAGCATACCGGTTTCAATCTATACGCCGTAAGCGAAAGAAATACGAAGAAAGCACAGAAAGATTATCCCTATTTGATAAGCTATGACAGTGCGGACGAATTACTTAACGACGATGCGATAGCGCTTGTCGTTGTAAATACACCCAATCATCTTCATTACGAGCATGCAAAATCCGCCCTGCTGAAGGGCAAACATATTTTAGTGGAAAAACCTTTTACGGCAAATACAAAACAAGCAAAAGAGCTATTTGAATTGGCTGATAAACAAGGTAAAAATATCCTTTTCTATCAAAACCGCCGTTGGGACAGTGATTTCGTATCCGTAAAAGAAGTGATCGACAGCGGAAAATTAGGCAAACCGAATGAAATACATATTCGGTTTGACAGATACAAACCGGTTATAAGCCCCAAGACATTCAAAGAAACTCCTACGCTGGAAGCGAACGGTCTATCCTACGATTTAGGTCCTCACCTGTTAGATCAAGTTATTAGTTTGTTCGGCAGACCGGTAAGTTACCATAAAGTATCGGGAAGCAACCGAAAAGACACTCAAGTAGATGATTACTTTATGGTGCAATTGAGCTACCCCAATGACTTGAATGTTACCGTAACATCAAGCCTGCTTGTAGTAGATGTGCAACCGGCATTTGTGTTGCACGGCGTTGAAGGGAGTTTCATTAAACATCGGGCAGACGTTCAGGAAGAACAACTACTTGGAGGGATGAAACTAAACAATCCGGCTTACGGAATAGAGTTACCAAGCATGCAAGGGATATTAAGCGTGGTTGACAAAAACGGGTATATAACCAAAGAGACAGTTGTCTCTAAACAAGGGAACTATCTCTCACTGTTCGATGCCGTTTATCAAACCTTAGTGCATCGAAAAGCCTATCCGATAACACGCGAAGAAATCCTAACACAACTCGAAATCTTAGAAAATTAACAGTATTTCTTTTTTATTTAGTATATAGAAAAAATTTCTCTGCATTTTCTTTAACTTTAATTAGTGAAAAGCATTCTCAAACAATAAATATTAAGTCCTACTTTTGTCTTACAAGAGTAGGTGGCAGAGAAGAGAATAGAAAGTAAGTATCAGTCAACTAGAAGATCGTTTGATGTTATCTTCTTCCTATCTTTTTTGACTTCTATTAATAATCTATAAAATTAATATCGGAAAAAGAAAAATGACCGGCAAAATTGTTTTTATTACAGGTGCAAGTAGCGGAATAGGGGAAGGATGTGCGTGAAAGTTTGCATCACAAGGGGTAAATCTGATACTTAACTCCCGGAATGTTGCCAAACTTGAAACGTTGAAAAAGGAATTGGAATTGAGTTATCCTATCCGCATTCATCTACTTCCTTTTGACGTACGAGACAGAGAAGCCGGAGCAAAGGCTTTCACATCTTTACCCGAAGAATGGAAAAAGATAGATATTTTGATAAACAATGCCGGACTCGTGATAGGTGTGGATAAGGAATACGAAGGTAATCTGGATGAATGGGACATGGTGATAGATACTAATATAAAAGGGTTGCTGACTATGACGCGGATGATAGTACCGGGTATGATAGAACGCCAAAACGGACATATTATCAATATCGGTTCCATTGCCGGAGATGCTGCTTATCCGGGAGGAAGCGTATATTGCGCCACGAAGGCAGCCGTCAAAGCCCTTTCGGATGGATTACGGATGGATTTGGTTGACACTCCGCTTAGGGTAACAACGATTAAACCGGGTATGACGGAGACAAACTTTAGTGTTGTACGTTATCGTGGAGATAAGCAAGCCGCTGATAATTTTTACAAGGGAATTCATCCGTTAACGGGTGATGACGTTGCCGAAACGGTGTATTTTGCGGCTTCAGCACCTGCTCACGTTCAAATAGCGGAAATAGTACTGATGCCTACCAATCAAGCAACAGCAACCATTGCGTATAAAAATAAACCGGAATGAAAAGTATTAATTTAAAACGTAATAGATTATGAAAAAAATAGTAGTAATAGGATTAAGCGTCTGTTTTGTATGGGCTTTGACATCCTGTAAATCAAGTGAGAGCGCATATCGAAAAGCCTACGAAACGGCAAAACAAAAAGAGCTTGCCGACGACCAAAAAACAACACTAACAGAAACAACAACCCCGGCGGGAACCACTGTTACTCCTTCTGCTCCTATTCCAAAAGAAACGACTTTTCGTCAGGAACGAGTAGAAATTGTTTCGGGAAATAATGCTATCAAAGCATACGGTATTATTTGTGGTAGTTTTGGCTTAAAAACCAATGCCGATGCTCTGAAAAGTTTTCTTCAATCGGAAGGATATGGAAATGCTACTGTGATATTTAATTCGACTATTGTAATGTACCGGGTGGTGGTGGATTCTTATGACAACAGGGAGCTTGCGGTGAATGCTCGTGATGCTTTTAAAGCCAAATATCCTCATAGAAGTGATTTTCAGGGAGCTTGGATATTGCAAAAGATGTAAATATGCTTTCTGAAAACTTGTTATGTATTTGTTTTAACACTGTTTTAACACAGAGACTCAGAGGCACAGAGTTTGCATAATCTCTGTGTTTCTGTACCTCTGTGTTTATAAAAAACGTTCTAATTCTTACATCACTACCTATTTCTGATGGTAAGCCTACATGCTTCCCCCTATAATATCCAATAATTCGTTTGTAATAGCTTGTTGACGGGATTTATTGTATTGTATCGTCAAGTCTTGACACAATTCGTCTGCATTTTCTGTTGCCGTTTGCATGGCTATTACTCGTGCGGCGTGTTCCGACGCATGAGAGTCAAGCGATACCGTATAGAGTTTAAAATACAACACTTTGGGGATAAGTGCGGTCATCAATTCCTGAACAGAAGATTCGACAATGTAATCTTTTATTATTCCGTCTTTGACATCCTCATTTTTCACAGCCATTTGATTTAAGTCAATCGGAAGGAAAGGCTCCCGAACAAGTGTCTGCACTCCCGAAGATTTGAAATGATAATAAATCAGTTCTACCTTATCTATCTCATTCGCTACAAAATCGTCCATGAGTTTAGATGCCAATTGACAAGCTGCTTCATACGAAGGCTTATTGGCAATTGACTGATAACTGCCCAACTTTTTATATCCCAATTTCTTAACTGCTTCTTCAATTTTTCTTCCAACCGGATAAATTTGTATATCCTCCGCACCAAGGTTCTTATATTTATTCACTACTTGTACAAGTTGCCTAATGATATTGGTATTGAAAGCACCGCACAAGGAAGAATTTGAAGAAAACGCCACAATAGCCACGCGTTTAACCGGTCTTGAGACCAGATACGGCGATTCGAAAGGAACGTCCGCATCCAGAAAACGGGACATCATACCGCTCAGTTTCGTTTGATAAGGCAACATGCTTTCGATAGCTACCTGTGCTTTACGCAGTTTAGCGGCAGCTACCATCTTCATGGCTGAAGTAATTTTCCAGATACTTTTGACGGAAGTTATTCTGTTTTTTATTTCTTTTAGCGAAGCCATAGTTATCTGTTTGTTGTTACAAGAATTGCTGAGCCACTTTCTCTGATGCTTCTCTAATGATTTTCGTTACATCGTCATTGATAGTTCCTTGCTTTAAAATGTCCAAAACATCAGCTTGATGATTTAATTCGAGAAAACTCAACAGCCTTTTTTCAAATTCGGTAACTTTATCCAATGGGATATTCTTTAAAAGTCCATTGGTTCCGCAATACAAGATGGCTATCTGTTGTTCGACAGGCATTGGTGAATACTGCGGCTGAACGAGCAAAGCGGTATTCTTTTGTCCTTTATCAATAGTCAACGCCGTAACAGGATCCATATCTCCCCCGAACTTGGTAAATGCTTCTAATTCACGATACTGTGCCTGATCAATCTTTAAGGTTCCGGCAACTTTCTTCATCGCTTTGATTTGTGCATTACCCCCTACACGGGATACGGATATACCAACATTGATGGCAGGGCGGTTGCCTTGATGGAAAAGCCCTGTATCCAAGAAGATTTGTCCGTCGGTGATTGAAATTACATTTGTTGGAATGTAAGCGGAAACGTCTCCGGCTTGTGTTTCGATAACAGGCAAAGCGGTTAGCGAACCTCCGCCCTTTACTTTGCCTTTCAGACTTTCCGGAAGGTCGTTCATTTGAGCAGCTACTTCCTGCTGATTGATAATTTTAGCTGAACGTTCCAGCAAACGGGAATGTAAATAGAAAATATCACCCGGATAGGCTTCACGTCCGGAAGGGCGGCGAAGTATCAATGAAACTTCACGATAGGAAACTGCCTGTTTGGACAAGTCATCATAAACAACAAGCGCATGACGACCGGTATCACGGAAAAATTCACCGATGGCAGCACCTGCGAAAGGTGCAAAATATTGCATGGCAGCAGGGTCGCTTGCCGTCGCAGCAACGATGACGGTATATTCCAACGCTCCGTGCTCTTGCAGAATGTTGACAATAGAGGCAATCGTCGAGGCTTTCTGACCGATAGCAACGTAAATACAATATACAGGGTCTCCCGCATCATAATTGCTTCGTTGGTTGATAATCGTATCAATGGCTATAGACGTTTTACCGGTTTGCCGGTCACCGATAATCAACTCTCGTTGCCCGCGTCCAATCGGAATCATGGCATCAATAGCTTTCAATCCGGTTTGTAACGGTTGGTTTACCGGTTGACGGAAGACCACTCCCGGCGCTTTCCGTTCAAGAGGCATTTCATACAACTCACCGCCAATCATACCTCTGCCGTCCAATGGCTCGCCAAGAGGATCGATTACACGCCCCAACATGTTTTCACCTACTTGTATAGAGGCAATTCTACCGGTACGTTTAACGATAAATCCTTCCTTGATTTTATCTGTCGCACCCAGTAACACAGCCCCGACATTGTCTTCTTCGAGGTTCATTACAACGGCTTTAATGCCGTTCTCAAACTCTAATAATTCGTTTGCTTCGGCATTCCGTAATCCGTATATGCGGGCAACTCCATCACTAACTTGCAACACAGTACCTATTTCGTCAAGCGTAACACGAGCATCAATTCCTTCGAGCTGCCGACGCAAGACTTCGGACACTTCACCGACTTTTATATTTTCAGACATAACTATTTTTTATAAAATAAGCTAACACTTTCATCACACAATTCGTCTATTCTTATCTATAAACTGCTGTTTCACTCTTTTCAACATTCCTAACACACTGGCATCTATGCGGTAGTTGTTCATGTCAAATATGAATCCTCCTAAAATAGAAGGATCAACAACCGTTTCCAACTCCATACGCGAATGCAGATGATCTTTTGCACCTTCTTTAATACGTTCTTTGGTTTTAGCATCAACCGGCACTGCCGTAATTAACCGTCCTGTACCGATATGTTTCAACTTGCGATAGAGATCCAGATACGTGAGACACATATATTGTAAATAAGCTTCCCTACGTTGTTTGAGTACCAACCGGATGAATTGTACAAGCTCTTCGCCCGGTGACTCTTTATCATTGGCAGCCGTATATATCAAACGTTCCTTATCCTTTTCCGGCAGAATAGGATTTAATAATGTCTGCTGCAATTCCGGAAAATCCTTAAAACTTTTGGCTAAGCACTCAAACGCTTGATAGAGCTTGTCTTCAGCTCCCCTTTCCCGTGCATAAGCAATTAATGCCTTAGCATAGCGCGTTGAGATAATTCCGGTATTCATCTGTGTTACAATTTAGAAGTCAGTACTTCGTCTATCATACGGTCAATCATAGCCATTTGTTCCTTTTCGGTATCCAATTGTTTGTGAATGACCTTTTCAGCAATATTTACCGAAAGAACAGCCACTTGGCGACGTATATCACGAATTGCCTCGTTTCTCTCTATTTGAATCAGTCTTTTAGCCGTATCCAATTCTTTTTGGGCGGCAATAGCTGCTTGTTCACGAGCATTCTGGATAATCTTTTCACGTTCGACGACAGCTTCTCGGAGAATACGTCCTTGTTCTTTGTTGGCATTGCTTATAAGAGCATCACTTTCGGATTTAAGACGTGCCAATTGTTCATTAGCTTCTTTTGCCACTTTAAGAGAGCGGTCAATATAAGCTTTACGTTCTTCCACCATCTTAACAATAACCGGAAAACCGTATATCGCCAATACAACGAATACAGCCCCGAACGAAAGAATCATCCAAAACAATAAGCCACTATCGGGTAGTAACAATGACATAAGGTTCTTATTACTCGATTACAAAAAGAATACCAGCAAGCATACAACAAGCGCCAACAATGCCACGCCTTCAATCAATGCGGCAGCAATAATCATGTTTGCACGAATATCGCCCGAGGCTTCCGGTTGACGGGCGATACCTTCCATAGCCGACCCTCCGATTTTACCAATACCAATTCCTGCTCCGATAACGGCTAAACCTGCGCCTATGGCGGCTCCCAACTTGCTAATTCCAACGGATGCCGCAGCCGCTTGCAATAATACTGTCAATAACATAATTTCTAAAGTTTAATAGTTTGTGCTTTTATTTAATTCTTAATTTCAATTTCTTCTTTTATATGATGTTCTTCTTGTGCCAATCCGATAAACACGGACGACAGCATGGTAAAAACATAAGCTTGGATAAAGGCTACAAGTATCTCCAGAGTATTCATAAAGATATTGAATAAAACGGAAGCGACGGTTAGAGTGCCGGTCAGTGCCGGTCCCATACTAGCCGATATAAATATCAGGCAGGTTAACACCAACATTGCCATGTGCCCCGCCAACATATTGGCAAAAAGACGGATCATCAAAGCAAACGGTTTAGTGAAAACGCCTAAGAATTCAATAAAGGGCATTATGGGTATGGGCACTTTCAACCACAAAGGAACATCGGGCCAAAAGACATCCTTCCAATAAGTACGTGTACCGAATATATTGACAGCCAAAAAGGTACAGGCAGCCAATACCATTGTAATAGCAATATTTCCGGTTACATTGGCTCCTCCCGGAAAGATGGGTATCAATCCCATGATATTGTTAATGAATATAAAGAAAAAGGCGGTCAACAAATAGGGAGAGAACTTGCGGTAGTTGCGTCCCACACAACTCTTTATGATGTCATCATGGACCATCATAATGAACATTTCCATAAATCCCACAAAGCCGCCCGGAGATACGGTATTTTGTTCCCTTTTACGATACCAACGGGCTACACCCAATATGATGACAACCAACAAGAGGCTGTTCATGAGCAAAGACAACGTTACTTTCGTTATGGAAATGTCGAACGGACGTATTTCTTCACCGGAAGCATTGCGTTCAACAATTTTTCCTTCATATTTACTTCCTGCGGATGCCATGTAAAATCCCTTATAAGTACCGGCATGTTCTTCAAAAGTGGATGAGAGAAAAGTATGCCATCCACTGTTATCGCTATAAAGAATAACAGGCAAAGGTATGGTTAGATGTGTATGTCCCCATGTGGTAACATGCCATTCATACGCATCGCCGATATGACCGAAAACGATACTTTTGACATCCACCGGTTTATTCTCTTCTTCTTCTTCGTGTACGGAAGCCGCAAGTGCGGGCAGATTTGCAAACAGAAGGAAGAAACCTGTTATAAACAAATAGAATGATTGTTTCAGTTTCATTGAGTCCTATTTTTTTTCGATTTCCATTCAAGATTATAGAAAAATATCGTTTCAAATAGTAAGGTTATCACATAGAAAGCTGCAAAAGTAAATGCAAATTCCATAATGAAAGTGCGGACAAGCAAACAATAAACCGCCAACACAATAATAGAAAGGATAAATTTTTGAACCTTTATTGCCATATAAACCAACAACTTTTTTCGTTGAGTATATTTGTCGTATAAATCAAATAAAAAAAAATGAACAACCCCCAAAACAAAAAAGTATATCGCAATAAAGGGATATCCGCTGAAATAATGTTCGGGGATCAAACTGTGCAAGACATAGAAGCCTCCTAAAGTGGTCAACAAAGTAACACATATATGAATAATTATATAGCTGTATTTTGCACGGTTAACATCCATTCTTTGCTGCTTTAAGACACACAGACTGAAACAAGTTCGTCACTGAATTCAACAAAACCTCCTTGTATGTCTATTGTTTGTTCATTACCGCCATCCACAAATGTGATAGTTCCTTCTTTTAAGGAAGAAATAATCGGTGCGTGATGTCGGAGTATCGAAAAAGAACCGGCTATACCGGGAAGAGTAACCCTTGTTACTTCCCCTGTAAACAGTTTCTTTTCGGGAGATACGATATCCAAATGTAAGCTTTCCTGTGACATGGTATCTTATTTTA
>SNRY01000474.1_pt1 | contig 13411 bp, 13 predicted proteins | sample 4693421 | NCBI WGS metagenome assembly SNRY01 (sample SAMN11003215, study PRJNA524138) | termite gut metagenome | isolation source: Bacteroidetes bacterial symbionts from single cell of protist host amplifed... | host: Streblomastix strix ... | reverse complement strand
ACACGGGCTTTTGGCTTCCACTGCTCTTTTCCATTATGTGTTTTGATTTCCAACACACCATATTCGAGTAGTTTCTTTTTCATGACATCCGTAGTCAATTTTAGGTACACCTTCTTATTAAAGGCTCTCCTTATGCGACCTTTTTTATCTCTTTTGGTAAGGTTGGATTTGCGAACATAGATTTCATATCCAAGGAATTTTGCAGACTTTTCTGTGTGGGTAATCAGCGTTTTTTCGTCCGACAGTTCCAGTTTCAGTTTGGATTGAAGAAAATTCTTAATATCCTCTTTGATTCTTTCGCTGTCTTCTTTACTTCCGATTATTCCAATGAGAAAATCATCAGCGTACCTCACATATTTCATTCTCTTATAATCGCAATCCATTTCGTCTCCACATGAAATTAGGGTTCTTCCCTTGTCAAATGCCTTAATCTGTTTAATGATTGCTTTTCTTTCTTCTTTGTCGTTTACACTTTTCAGTTTCACCACAGCAAGCCTTTTCCCGTACTCATATTGAATACGCTCTTTATTGGTTTTGCGGTTTTCCCCGATATCAAAATTTCGGATATATTCCATCATGTACTTGTCCAGTTTGTCCAGATAGATGTTAGCCAGTATTGGGCTGACAATACCACCTTGTGGAGTTCCACTGTGAGTTTTATGGAATTGCCAATCTTCGACATATCCTGCATTCAGGAACTTCCGTATCAGGCGTATGAAACGTTCGTCGGATATACGTTCTCTTAAAATTCCAATCATAACATCATGATTGATATTATCAAAGAATCCTTTAATATCTCCTTCAACAAACCATTTTGCGCCATTGAAAGACTTTTGAATCTGACCTAATGCAGTATAGCAACTTCGTCCGGGTCTGAAACCGTAAGAGCAATTTTCAAAATGCCCTTCGTAAATGGTTTCCAGAATCATCCTTATTGTCTTGTCCTAAAATAGTTTTACAAAAAAAAGAGTATAATAACCTTAAAAGTAAAGTTATGGTAGATCAAAACGTATATACGCCGGAATTTGCGCGTATGGTAGCTAAATCTTACTACACAAGTGACAAGTCACTAGCTGGAATCGGTAAAGAATTTAAAGTGAAGACCTCTACAGTCTATAATTGGGTTCAGCGTTATAAGGCAGAGTTCTCTCGGGAGAAGTCCATTCAACAGGAAATAACTGCCTTTAGCTCTGTAATAAATACTGATTCCCCCGTGAAAAAGAAAAAATTGACATCAGAGCAGCTGGAGCAGCGGAATCTGGAGCTGGAGGCACAACTCAAAGAAGAACAAATGCGAGGCATTACCCTGAATCAAATGATTGACATGGCAGAGCAAGAGCTAAACATATCGATCAGAAAAAAATCCGGAGCCAAACAGTCCAAATAGTCAAAGAGCGTCATCCGAAGTATGGGATGGATGCACTTTGCGGATTGTTTGGCTACACTCGCCAAGCATACCATGAACGCTTAAGGTATAAAGAGAACCAAATGTTGGAATCAGATATACTACTGACAGTGTCACGAGAAGCCCGCAAGGATTTTCCCCGTATGGGAGCCAATAAATTGCTATTGTACCTGCGCCCCAAGCTTGATCAAATCGGCTTGAAGATCGGACGGGACGCTTTTTCAGCACTGTTGGCAGATCACCGTATGCTGGTTAAACGAATCCGAAGCAGACGTAAAACCACATTCTCACACCATCGGTTTTATAAATATCCCAACCTGATAGGGGAATATGTTCCAAGTAGCCCCAATCAACTATGGGTAAGTGATATTACTTATATAGAGGTCGGCTTTGGTTTCATATACCTTTCCTTGATTACGGATGCCTGTTCACGCAGGATAGCGGGTTGGAATCTGGCACAGGACTTAGCCTGAGAGAATGCATTAAAAGCGCTCAAAATGGCATTGTGTACATTGCCCGCCGGAGCATCGCTTATCCATCATTCCGATAGAGGGGTACAATATTGTTATGGAGCTTGCATTAAAGAACTCAATAAACGGGATGTATTGACAAGCATGACCGAACATGGAGATCCTCTGGAGAATGCTATTGCCGAAAGAGTCAGTGGTATCTTAAAGACCGAATGGATTGATAAGCAACACTTCAAATCGCGGGAGGATGCACAAGGGTATGTAAAACGGGCTATACTCCTCTATAACACCGAAAGACCTCACCGGAGCATTGGTTATCTGACACCGGAACAGGTTCATAAAACCGGGATTAAAACTGAGCGTAAATGGAAAAATTATTATCTACAAAATAAGGGAGAAGAAACTTTCCAAAACGCACTCTGTGATTCCCAAAGTAAAGCCATGTCAGAACAAACGACAAATTCATCTGAAAGTGTAAATCTACGATAGTAAAATATTATTTTCTATGACAAGTTTATTTAGTACTTTTGATAGTACATTTTTGTCAAGCAATGGCAGTTTAATCTTTTTACACTTAAAATGTAAAGCTATTTTAGTAAAATGTCAAAGAACGGTAAAGTCCCGTCAGGACAATAAAGTAAATCTGTAAAGCTTTTTTAGGACAAGTCATTCATCTTCACTCATGCAGGCATCCATCTCGCCCTCTAAGGCGGCATTCAACAGATTCTCCAACAAGGGGGCAAACGCACCCCCTTTGCCTAATAAAGGTTTCCCTGATTTAAGCTGTTCTAATGTTTTGGCTTGAAAAGCCTTGTAATCAAATTATTCCATCTGCTGTAAACTGTGTTATAAAAGTAATAAAAAATTATTCTCTTTGACACAGTTTAATGGACAACCTCGACAGCTTATCTATGTAAAAGGAAAGATCATTCGCATTGAGCAAGAAATGGAAAAGATCATAAAGAGTAATCTCTCTTTGGCTACCAACTATACATTATTGAAAAGTATTACAAGTAAAGGAAAAACAGCAGAGGGAAAACATAAAGCATCGGTGATCAATGCCATCAGAGCTAAAATTATATCAAGATGTTTCGCCGTTATACGCAGACAAACGCCTTATGTGTCGCTTGTTGCATAAAAACTCACTGCTCCGGGAGCGACATAGAGGCAAGGGAGTACAGCACCATCCCAAAGGGTGGCTTGGTATAATAAAAAAGTTGTCCAAGCTAGCGTTAAAAATACTAAACTTGGACAAATAAAACACGGCTTTTGCTTGGAGGCAACTTAGAATTCAGCCTCTATCCTTACTATCCATTACAAACTCAATTATCACACCAATGCGCTACCAATCAAGAACGTAGCAGCCAAAGCTACGATAGCGTAAAGTTCCGGAAATACGGCAAGAATCAACGTATTACCAAATACATCATGACCTTGTCCGATAGCAGCGATACCGTTAGCGCAAACTTGACCTTGACGAATGGCAGAGATCAACGCCACAAGACCCAGTGCAATACCTGCGCCCAGAACGCCGGCAGCTTGAATAGCCGTAATATCGGGAGTCAGTATGCCGAAAATAGTTTGAAACATAAAGTATCCCGCAAAACCATACAAGCCCTGCGTACCGGGAAGAGCCGTCAGCACCAAAAAATTACCGAATGCACCGTCGTTTTTCTTCAATGCGCCGATAGCAGCATTACCGGCGATTGTTACTCCATAAGAACTGCCGATACCGGACAAACCAATCATAATTGCGATGCCTACATAGGCAATAAACAAATTCACTTCCATAATCTTATTTTGTTTTATTGTTTGTTATTAATAAATAATTCAATGTTTTGCAAATGGTTTATATTCTTTGCCGCCACCTTCGTAGCCGGAATTTTTAAAGAACTCTACAAAAGTCAGACGCATGGGGTGAACCATAGCGCCCAGCACGTTCATAAACATATTTATCGAATGACCTATGAGGAAAATAAGCACCATGACAATAGGTCCCGCAATGATATTGTCCGGACTCATTCCCTTTGCCAAGCTATTGAACACGCTCGCCAAGATTCCACCCGAAAGTCCGAGCGCAAACAGACGGACATACGAAAGCACATCGCCTAACAAACCGGTTACCATATTGTACGTATCCCAAAGTCCCAATCCAATGTTAACGAATATGTTTTTATCGGGACTGTTATAAAGGAATATCATCAATCCGGCGATACCCAGTGAAACCAAGTGAACCGTACCGCCCAATCCGATAGCGGGAACCAGTACGGAAACTATCGTAGAAATCAATAGTAATATCCATCCGATAGTACCTATGGCATACTTGAATCCCAACTGTATGGTTTGGTTGACGGCTTTCAAAATCATACCGAATATAATCTGAATACCTCCCAAAATGAGCGACAGCCTGAACAACTGATTATTGTCCAAAGCAAGAGCGTTTTTCAGGTTTTGAAAGAGCGGTATATCAATGTCATACAGACTGAATCCAAAGCACGTTCCCGTCAGCAATCCGCAGAAGAAAGTCGAAACCATCAACACTTGTACCAATGATAGTATCGGTTTCATGGTGGCTCCAATGTTCTTTGCCGACATTCGGTAAATGGTAACCCCCAAAAGCATGAACAATGCGTAACCCAAATCTCCCAAGCACAAGCCGAAGAACAGCATGAAGAACGGGGCAAAAAACGGGGTCAAATCCAATTCACTGTATTTGGGCAACATGTAGAGCTTGCATATCGGCTCAAACCATGAAAAAAATCCTTTGTTGTTGAACTGGATAGGCACATTGTCTTCCAGAGCAGGATTGGCTATCTCGTAATATACATTTTGTGTATTGAAATAAGCAGTTATCTCCGGCTCTTTGGAAACAGGCGCCCAACCCTGCAACAACATCAGCTTATCGCCGGTAGTATGTTCGGTATTGAGCCATACTTTGGAAAATTCAATGTCGTTGTGCAACTCTTTCAACGCAGCTTGCAACGAAGGAATATCTTTGGCAGCCAATTCAGCTAATTTTCGGTCGGCTGCTTTCATTGCCTTTTCCGTATCTTCGCACCAACCGGTAACTTGCGAAAGTGAGTAAGCAGGAAGTTTGATACGCTCTATCTCAAGTTCTACCGCCTCGCTGAGTTTGGTTATGGTAACGAAATACACTTTGGACGAAAGACGGTTAATAACCGTTGCATGGTATTTCTCTTCCCATTCTTCTTTGTAACCGCTTTCGGAGCAGGTATAGAAACCTACGCTTAATCCTTCATGGTATAGCTTTTGAATGCTTTCCGGCTCAAAATTACCCCACGGCTCTAATGCTTTTCGGTCTTTGCCATAGGTTTGCAACTGCTGGGTGAGTTTGTTTTTTTCACTCAGTAGCGCATCCACCTCATCAAGCGTCTGCAGACCGCGTACAGCCGTTCCGTTTTCCTCTCCGGTTTTTGTTTCCGCCTTTAAGCCCTGAAGCAATTTCAGGGTGGCAGTCAGTCGTGAGGACAAGCGAATGCTCTCTTGCAGTTTCGCATTGTCCGGAGTTCCCCGTTGCTTTTCGGCAATGTGAACCACTCCGAGGTCACGAAGATCATTCAAGAATGCTTCATACTCCTTATGATACACAAGGAATGTGAGTTTCTTCATCTTTGAAATCATGCTTCTGCCTCCTTCCTTTGTTCTTGATGCGACTTCAAAATCTTTTGCGATGATTTGGAGAGATTGTCCTCATCTTCCATAAATCGTTTAATTTTTCGCAAAGCATCTTGATAGCCCGGTATTTGCACCTTCTCAAAAAGGTTTACTTTCTGAGTGGTTTTCTTACGCGCATATTCCAGCAAGTTCAGTTTGGACAGGGTAAATTCCCGTTCAATAGCTGTTTGTGCAAGCCCTTTGAGCAGGTGGATACCATCGGCATACCACTTGGGAGCATTGAACAAACTGTACGGGCGAACGCTAAATTCCACACTTTCCAAAGTCGGAATCCGTACGCCGGCTATCTTTTTTATACCCAAATGAACATCGCTCACTTTTATCAATGAGGGGTCAAACTCATTCCAAAGTGCGAACATGGCTTCATAGGCTCGAATTTGTTGTTCCAGCCTCTCCTCCAACTTCGCCGCTTCGTTCTTGCATCGCTTCACTTCCATACGCAGGGCGCTCTCCTTGTTCTTAATGATGGGAAGAGTACGCACTCGTATTTTCAGTTGCTTCTCAAGCTGCTGAAGAGAGGTTTTGTTGTATTGAAATTTTATAGCCATTATTCTAAATCCCTAATTTATTTCTTCCAATATTCGTCCACCATTTCTTTCTTAATGTTGACTTCTTCCGGACGGAAATATTTGCCGAACAAGCTCCATGCTGCGTCTATCATTTCGGTGGTATCCAGGTTAGCGTCAATAGCCAGCAACTGGCTGGAGTAATCCTTTGCAAAGGCAAGGGTGCGCTCGTCGTAGTTAGTGAGGTCAAAACCGTTTTCCAATTTGGTTTTAGCGTTGGCAGCATCGGCATACAAACGTATAGCGGCGTTCATCACTTGCGGATGGTCTTTGCGGGTTTTCTTTCCGATAACCAATTGCTTCAGACGAGACAGCGAGCGGAACGGGTCAACAATCACCTTACCGATGTCGCTATCACGGCGCAAGAACAACTGCCCCTCGGTGATGTAACCCGTATTATCGGGAACGGCATGCGTGATGTCTCCACCGGAAAGCGTGGTTACGGCGATGATGGTGATAGAACCGCCATCGGGGAACTGCACCGCCTTTTCATATACTTTCGCCAAATCCGAATAGATGGAACCCGGCATAGAGTCTTTGGACGGGATTTGATCCATACGATTGGATACGATAGCCAAAGCATCGGCATAAGAGGTCATATCCGTGAGCAATACCAATACCTTTTCGTTATTCTTCACAGCGAAATATTCGGCTGCGGTCAATGCCATGTCGGGAACCAGCAAACGTTCTACCGGCGGATTTTCGGTCGTATTTACGAAACTGATGATACGATCGAGTGCGCCGGCATTGGAGAATACATTCTTAAAGTAGAGGTAGTCGTCGTTTGTCATACCCATACCTCCCAAGATAATTTTATCCGTTTCGGCGCGTAACGCCACGTTTGCCATTACTTGGTTATACGGTTGGTCGGGGTCAGCAAAAAACGGGATTTTTTGTCCGGATACCAGCGTATTATTCAGGTCAATACCGGCAATACCCGTAGCGATAAGTTCGGACGGTTGTTTCCGTCTCACGGGATTAACAGAGGGTCCGCCGATTTCTATTTCTTCGCCTTCTACTTCCGGTCCGCCGTCAATAGGATTACCGAGGGCATTGAAGAATCTTCCCACTAATTGTTCGCTGACTTTTAGCGTCGGCGCTTTACCTAAGAACACTACTTCGGCGTTGGTGGGAATACCTTCGGTTCCTTCAAACACTTGCAAGGTAACATCATCGCCCGCAATCTTTACCACTTGAGCCAGCTTACCGTCCACGGTTGCCAACTCGTCATACCCCACTCCCGAAGCCTGAAGCGAGCACGTGGCTTTGGTAATACGAGTAATCTTGGTATATATCTTTTGAAATGCTTTTGTTGTCATTTGATATGTAATTATGAATTAAGATTAGGATACCTTTCTCTCCGTAATTAATTCTGCCAATTGCTTTTCAAAATCATTGTATTTGTCGGACTTGAATTTTGAATAGTTCATTTGTTTGCAGACGTTAATCATACTCTTGAAATAATCCATTACTTCGTTAAAGTTGTCAAACTTGAAATCGGTATGACAAATATCAATCACCATGTTTAGAATGGCTTCCTGACGGGCTATGGGGGTAACGGCGTCAATTTCGTCGTAAGCGTCTTGCTGCAAAATGACGAAATCAATCAGTTCCGATTTCCAGAAAGTAATGTGATATTCCACTGGTACGCCGTCATCTCCCAAGATGTTAATCTGTTCGGCAATTTCTTTACCGCGTTGCAAATAGGTTTTCGCTTCGTTTACTTTAGTTAGCCAATTGCTATGGATATTCTTGGAAACGTATTCTATAAATTCCGGATATTCGATGTATTTGGAGTATGAATCAATCGGGTTTACCGCCGGGTAGCGTTTCCTGTCGGCGCGTTCCTGTTCCAATGCGTAGAAACAGCGAGCCACTTTCTTGGTATTTTCCGTTACGGGCTCTTTCAAATTACCACCGGCAGGAGATACGGTGCCGATGAAAGTAATAGAACCGCTCCGGTCGTTGTAGAGGCGCACATATCCGGTACGCCCGTAGAAGTTGGAAATAATGGAAGACAAGTCCATCGGGAATGCATCCGGACCGGGAAGCTCTTCCAAACGATTGGACATTTCGCGTAAAGCCTGCGCCCAGCGTGATGTGGAGTCTGCCATCAATAGCACTTTCAATCCCATGGAACGATAATATTCCCCTATCGTCATGGCTGTGTAAACGGATGCTTCACGGGCAGCCACCGGCATATTGGAGGTGTTGGCAATAATAATGGTACGCTCCATCAATTTGCGTCCTGTATGCGGGTCAATCAATTCCGGAAATTCGGTGAAGATTTCTACTACTTCGTTAGCGCGTTCACCGCAAGCTGCAATAATTACGATGTCGGCTTCCGCCTGTTTGGAAATAGCGTGTTGAAGCACTGTCTTACCCGTACCGAAAGGACCGGGAATAAATCCCGTTCCACCTTCTACAATAGGGTTCAACGTATCAATAATACGAACTCCTGTTTCGAGAAGTCTAAAGGGACGCGTCTTTTCTTTGTAATTCATCATGGCTTTCTTGACGGGCCACTTCTGAATCATATTTATTTCTATTTCTACGCCCGACCCGTCTGTCAAAACGGCTATGGTATCATTAATCGTATAATCTCCTTCGGTTACGATAGATTTCACCGTAGCTAACCCTTTTTGGATAAAAGGAGCCATGATTTTGAGCGGTTGGAAGTTTTCATCCACTTGTCCTAACCAAGCAGAAGCTTCTACTTTGTCTCCGGCTTTTACCAAAGGTATAAAATGCCATTTTTTGTTCTTGTCAAGCGGATAAGTGTATTGTCCGCGTTTGAGAAACACGCCGGTCATTTTGTCGAGGTCATTTTGCAAACCGTCGTAGTTTCTCGATAACATACCGGGTCCTAACGTTACTTCCAACATGTGTCCCGTAAATTCGGCTTCGGCGCCTACCTTTAGTCCGCGTGTGCTTTCAAACACTTGGACATATACGTTTGCACCTACCACCTTGATAACTTCAGCCATCAACTTGTCGCCGCCCGTAGAGATATAACAAATCTCGTTTTGAGCTACAGGACCGTCAACCGCAAGTGTTACCATATTAGCTATAATGCCACTAACAGTTCCTTTTGTCGCCATATAGTTTATTTTGTTTATTTATCATTTTTATTTAGCCCGAAAGTTCCGGACAATCGCTTTCCTGTTTTCAACTCTCCGCTTTCAATTGCTTCAACGAATCAATGATGTTGCGGAACATTTGGCTTCCCTTTTCTTTATCCAGCGAAATCCAACGTTCTATCATTTCCAACTGCAAGAGAAAAGTGTAAAGACGCTCAACGGTGAAATAATGAAAGAAATTCACTTCTTCTATCCAATCCCATTTCATGGTATCGGTCTTTTTTTCGCGCTCCAGCAATTCTTGAGTTTCATGGATTTTCAGGGCTTGGTCGAAGTAATCCACATCGCCCGACAAACCGAAATCTCTGGCGCCGGAGGTACGTAAAGCTTCGCTTGTTTCCGTATTACCCACCATGAGAGGAGCTATTTCCAATTTATGTTTCCGTGCAGTGAGCGCCACTAAGATATTATTAATGTTGAGATTCAATTCAAACCAAGAGGATATGAAATCGTTGCCACTGTGCATACCGTATTCGTAATACAACGCAGCTAAACGGTCTTCCCTGAAAACATCATTCCCGCCGGATTCGGAAACGCTGAAATATTCGGAAACAAAAGCAGAAAGGTAAGGAGGAAACAGTTTAGGATCAACTGTTCCCGCTTCTTTTGCCAACGAAATATATTCGAGAAGTTCTTCCGAAGAGTAGTTTCCCCGCGTGTCAATGGCTGCCTCTTTGTTTTCTAACAGTTTCAACACATTTCTGTTGTCGAACTGCAAGTAGAACAAATCTATCAGTTTCTTGTCGGCATCCGACAGAGAATCATAGAGTTCTTCCTTAAAATCAGCTACGGTGTAACTTAGCTTGTTGTCTTCGAGAGTGAGTTCCGGCAGGCTTGCTATTAAATAATAATACTTACTCATACCTTGCCTGTTTAGAATAACATTTCAACCAATTGCGGACGTATGAATTCTTTGAAATAGTTCACGAATTCTTCTTCACCAAAACTCACTTTGTACGAGCCGTCTGCAGGAGAAACGGTGAACAAAGCCTTAATACCGTTCACTTGTTTTATCGTTACTCCCCCATCTAATAGTTTCTTGGCATTGGCAGTGAAGTATTTTGTCAATGAGGCTGCCTCTTCCGTTGAAATAACAATGGGTTCGCTTGCGCTCCATTGGGTAGCAAGCGCCACGATGAATTTATGTAAAAACTCTTTGTCTTTGGTAAATTCCTTTACCGGAGCAGAAGCAATTTTGTCGGTTACAACGGTTGTAATCTCCGATTTCAGTGCATTGACTGCCTGACCGGCAAATAGCTTTAACTCGGATTTTGTGTTTTTCACCAATTCATTGGCAGCTTTACGAGAGGAAGAAAGAATGGAGTCAGCCTCTATACGAGCATCCTCAACAATTCTTTGAGCTTTGGCTTGAGCTTCGGCAATTATTCGTTGCGCTTCTTCGTTTCCCTTTTCCACGCCTTCACGATAAATCTTATCCGTCAACTCTTGAATTTTGTTTTCCATACTCAACAAGGTTATTTTGGAATTTATATTTATTTAAAAAATAATTTCGGCACACGCATATCAAAACAAACAACATTGCAACAACTCTTTTATTCTGCGCTTTCTGTATCTGTTATGCTTTTCCCTTCTTAATGACAACACAAAAGTAAAAAAAATATGAGAGACTTCCGAAATAAACGATAGGGAATAATTGCTTTTTTTACACACATTCCTTCTCATTCCATCGCTATGCAGTTAATGTGATGGAAGGATAGGACGCAAAAGACGAGATAATTTATCCCAAATGCGACAGCAAGCAGTTCAAGAAAGTGAAATCTTAAAGCGAGATTCTTGACATTAAAAACAATATCAAAAACTTGTATCATACCCTTTGATAAAGCAGTTAAAGGATGGTCGGAAATGTGTATGGAAATAAAAAAGCAAAAAAATGAAAGGAAGAAGGTAAAAAATTAGGAGGATTCACTGAGGGGAAAGGAAAAGATATATATTTGGAAGGAATTTTTTGAATATACATTATGAACCATATCAATATCAATGAAACAACTCGTTATATTTGATTTAGACGGGACGCTCTTGAATACTATCGCTGATTTAGCACAGAGTACGAATTATGCATTACGTAAATTGGGCTTCCCCACTCATACGGAAGAAGCCTATAATTTCATGGTAGGAAACGGCATCAATAAACTCATTGAACGAGCATTGCCGGAAGATGAAAGAACAGAAACAAACGTATTACGGATACGCAACGTATTTATTCCCTATTACAATGAACATAATGTAGATAAAACGTGCCCTTATCTCGGAATTGTTGAACTGTTGCAAACGTTGCAAGAACAGGGTAAGAGAATAGGTGTTGCTTCTAACAAATACCATGCCGCTACATTAAAATTGATTTCACATTATTTCCCCGAAGTAAACTTTACAGCTGTATTGGGGCAACAGGACGGCATTGCTCCTAAACCCAATCCTACCATCGTTTATGATATTATGAAAACAGCAGAAACTTCAAAAGATAACGTATTGTATGTGGGAGATTCGGGAGTAGATATGCAAACGGCAAAGAATAGCGGGGTTACTTCTTGTGGAGTTACGTGGGGATTTCGTCCACGTTCGGAGTTAGAAGAATTTCATCCTGATTTTATTGTAGATAAAACTCAAGAGATTTTGGAATTGGTATAAAATACTCATTCATTGGATCTTGTTGAATACTACCGTCATCGCAACCTTTAATTGAATACTACCGTTTTATTCTTGTAAGTGAGTACTTTTCTTTGGATATGCTTTTCCACTGCCCGTGACAAAACAATTTTTTCCAAATCTCTTCCTTTATGTATCAGAGCATCAATAGAATCTTTATGGGAAACCCGAACAATATCTTGTTCTATGATTGGTCCCGCATCCAATTCTGTTGTTACGTAATGACTGGTTGCACCGATAAGTTTTACTCCCCTTTCAAAAGCTGCATGATAGGGTTTAGCTCCTACAAATGCCGGTAGAAAGGAATGATGAATATTGATGATCTTGTTAGGATATTTATTGATAATGTTTTCCGTTATTACTTTCATATAGCGGGCAAGAACGATGAAATCAATTTTATTCTTTTCTAAAAGTGCAAGCTCAGCAGTCTCTTGATCCGCTTTATTGTCTTTCGTTACCGTAAAGACGTAGTAAGGAATTCCAAACCGTGCTCCTACATTTTCCAAATCGGGATGGTTGCTGATAATAAAAGGTATCTCAACCTGCCATTCTCCGGTAATGTATCTTGCCAATAAATCATAGACACAATGTGACATTTTGGAAACGAAAATTGCCATTTTCGGTTTGTAATCACTGAAATAAAGACGGAAATACATGTTATACTTCGATGCGTATAACGTATTGAAATACTCCTCTATCTTATTTGGAGGAATTACGAAACTGTCCAATTCCCACTCCACTCTCATGAAGAAGACTTTCTGGTCTTTATCTACATGTTGGTCAAGATAAATAATGTTTCCGCCGTTTACATTAATGAAATCAGTTACTACAGCAATAATTCCCGGTTGGTCAGGACAGTGTATCAAAAGAATGGCTGTCGGTTGTTTCATTTTACAATGATCAAGAAATAATTCTTCTTTCCTTTCCGCACCACCCTAATTCTTCTACAAAATTCATCGAATGATTAATCTATTTGCATTTTAACGGAGTAAATGTACAACACATTTTTTTAACATACAACCCTTACTCTTTAAAAGTGAATATCATTATAAAATTATTCGAAGAGACCAATCAGGTTTTCGTAACTTTTGTAAGATTGATACTAAAAAAATAAAGCAGAAATATGGAAGATGGCAAGTGATTGTTGGGAGATATTTTTGATACTTTCTCCATGAAAATTAAACAGCTTCGCGGTTTTGCGCATTTTTTAATGTTTAATTTCTTTGCGATACGTACCGTTTGTTATAAATTTGCGGGCTGATTGTTCAATTATTAAATTGTCAATCAATAACATTTGTAGATAATATCGAATTACTAATATTAAAGTTGTTAACATGAGTTTGAAAATTGTTTTGTCACGGGCAGTGGAAAAGCATATCCAAAGAAAAGTACTCACTTACAAGAATAAAACGGTAGTATTCAATTAAAGGTTGCGATGACGGTAGTATTCAACAAGATCCAATGAATGAG
>SNRY01000473.1_pt1 | contig 13427 bp, 10 predicted proteins | sample 4693421 | NCBI WGS metagenome assembly SNRY01 (sample SAMN11003215, study PRJNA524138) | termite gut metagenome | isolation source: Bacteroidetes bacterial symbionts from single cell of protist host amplifed... | host: Streblomastix strix ... | reverse complement strand
GACGCCATCGGAGTATTCAACCATGATGAAACTAATGGCACCGTAGATGCGGTTTGGACGTATCTTTACTCGGGAATTACCGATGCCAATGCCGCCATTGACAATATTGAAGCTGCATCGACGGTATCAGCCCCGTTAAAGACCCGATTAATCAACGAAGCTAAATTTTTAAGAGCCTTGTACTATTTCTACCTGGTTCAATTGTTTGGCGATTTACCTTTGGTGCTGCATACGGATGAAGGAATTGGCGCTACCCGTGCCAGTATTGAGGAGGTCTATGCGCAAATTGTGGAAGATTTAACCTCTGCAGCAAATGCACTGCCGTCTTCCTATTCGGGCGCCGACTATGGAAGAGCAACTAACGGCGCAGCTTATGCATTACTGGCGAAAGTCAATTTAGTATGGGCGCAGACAGGCAGCAGCGAGCATACCAATCACAGATACGAAGCAGCCATAGCGGCAGCCAATAAAGTGACCGGTTATGCGTTGGAAGAAGAATATCTCGACAACTGGAATACCAGCAAACGAAACGAAGGAAAAGAAAGAATCTTTGCCACCAACCATGTCATTGCTCAATATCCCGAAGGGGGAGGTCGCAATCACTTGGCGCATTGTTCTTTTGCTACCGGCTTTGACGATGCGACGCCTCATCTCATCATTTCGGATATACGGTTCTACAATAAGTTTGACGATAACGACCAACGCAAGAGGGGCAGTTATGCCAAAACATTGTTCAATCCGGCAACCGGAGAAGATTTCACGTTTACTTTGCCTCGTTTCCGTAAATATATTGACACCCTCAATATTGCGACTACCAATAAGAATCTCAATATTGACCGTACGATATTGCGTTATGCCGACGTACTGTTAATCAAAGCCGAAGCATTGAACGAACTAAATCATGGTCCAAGCGCCGAGGCCTACGAAGCCATCAATCAGGTTCGCCGCAGGGCTTTCAGGCATTTCCCGCTAACGATCGCCTCGGCAGACGACGTCCCGTCGGGCTTGTCGTATGAGCAATTCCGGGAAGCCGTCAGAGAAGAGCGGTTCTTTGAATTTGTCTATGAACAGCAACGTTGGTTCGATTTGGTTCGTTGGCGAATTTTAGTAAAAACAGTCAAAGTCATACCAGGTAAAGAAGGTGTTAGTTTGAAACATTATCGTTTTGCGATACCTAAAAGTCAACGTGATATCAATCCTGAAGGACTTTGGCAAAACTGGGGATGGAGCGGAGCCGATGAATCAAAAACAGGAGCAAATCCCTACGCAGGATTCGAATAACATTATTTACCATTCGGGAAGGTGATTCCCGAATGGTATTAGTGAAATACAGATAACAAATATGAAAAGAATAAATTATACAAACTCTTTGAGAGGTGCCGGAATAGTTGTCGCGGTTGCATTAACCGCTATGCTATATGGGTGCGGTAACTCCAGCCGGACAAAAGGCGTGAGTGATAAGTTTCCTTTCGGGGAAATCGAAATTCAGGCGCTGTCGTCGAATGCTTGCGGTGCTCCTGCGTTTATTGCCAAGGAAAAAGGATTCTTTGAGGAAGAAGGTATTGACGTAACCTTAACCAGCGGGGATTTCGAAACCAGTAAATTGGGTTTGGCCAGCGGCAGATTTGCGGTGGCTAACGGTGATTTTCAATATTTCCCCTCCATCCAAGAGGGATTAGACATCAAATTAATCTCCGGATTACACCAGGGTTGTATTCAGGTATTGGTACCGGCTGGCTCCGATATTAAGACGGCAAAAGATTTGGCAGGCAAACGTATCGGGGTGGACGAGTTAGGCGGTTCGCCGATGGCAATCACCAGCGTGCTGCTGGTCAATAATGGCATCGACCCTGTGACGGGAGTTACCTGGCTTCCTTTCCCAAAAGAAGTGCTGCCGACGGTAGCCGACCGGGGTGAGGTAGATGCTGTGGCATTGTGGGATCCTTTTGGTCCGTTGGCTGTGAAACGGGGTTACACCGTTATCTGCGATATCGGTATAGACCCGTTGTTTGCAGGCAAATATTGCTGTTTCCTCTATGCTTCCGGTAAACAGATAAAGGAGAATCCCGAACGAATCAAGGCGCTTTTGCGGGCTTACCAGAAGGCAAGCGAATGGATTGCCGCCCACCCGGCGGAGACGGCTGAAATTATCACCCAAAAAGGCTATGTCCCCAGTGATGACCCTGAGTTTATCGCTGAGTTGCTGAAAAGTTACGAATATCACAGTAAGCACGGTATCAGCAACAAGATTCAGGCTAAGGAAGATGCACGGTATTTCGTCCGTGAACTTAAAAAGACGGGCTTTTTGTCCAAAGATACTGACCCGGACAAGTTTGTGGAAAACCTGTATGTGGATGTATTGGGCGATGAAGATAACGACGGCAAAGAAGCGGTAGAACAGACGCATGAGAAAGTAGAAAAAAAGAAACATTGATATGTCGGAAAGATCGGAAAGTCAGAAACAGTCCGTCACATCTGTAGAGAGCAGCATTTACTGGAAACCGAAATCAAAGGGTTGGTTTCTGGCAGCAGTGGCATCGGTAGGGGTTACTCTGGCGGTAGATTTGCTTGTGCCCAATGTGCAACAGCAGGTGAATACCTTGTATTATCAGATAGTCCTCGGCGGTTTTGCAGCGCTATTGTTGGTCTTGTGGGCGGTTTCGGGATTTGCCGGTATGCTCAGAAAAAAACTGTATCAGCAGTCACAACTGATATTTGCAGCAGGCCTGCTATTGACTGTATGGGATTTGCTTTCTACCAAAAGCGGTATACTGCGGCTGCCTTTTTTCCCAAGTCCCGCCCAGATTATTGAAGTGTTGGTTTCCGAGCGAGAAATCCTGCTGATAAGCAGCTTTTATTCGCTGCGGTTGTTTTTTGCCGGACTGATCGCCGGCATCTTGTTGGGCATTGTTACCGGCGTTTTGATTGGATGGAGCCGCCAATGGAACTATTGGTTATTCCCTGTAATCAAAGTTTCGGGTATCGTACCGCCGGTAGCATGGATTCCTGTGGCAATAGTGATTTTCCCTACGAGTTTTATCACGGGAGTCTTCCTCATTACCATCGCTTCCTGGTTTCCGATTGCCGTCATGGTGTCTGCCGGTATCCGGTCCACCCCCAAGACTTACTTTGAAGTGGCGCAAACGCTGGGAGCAGGCAAGCGTTACCTGTTGTTTCAAGTGGCTATCCCAAACACCGTGCCGAACATATTCACCGGTATTTCTACAGCGACAGGATTATCTTTCCTGACCTTAATTGTATCGGAAATGGTCGGCGCCAAAGCGGGATTGGGCTGGTACATCAATTGGGCGAGGGCATGGGCGGCTTACGATAAGGTGTATGCGTCCATCGTTATTATGGGTATTGCTTTTTCCATCATTCTGGCAATTATTACCCTGTTCCGTAACTATTTTTTGCGGTGGCAGCGAGGTATTGTTGCCAGCTAAATTAATAAATATGCACACAGACAAAATTCCTTCCGGGAATGACATACAGATTGAAATTAGCAATGTCCACCGGACATATTTCGATACAACCGGAAGGCGGACGGATGCCTTGCAGGATGTAAACCTCAAAATACGGAAGGGCGAGTTTCTTACCCTCATCGGCTCCAGCGGATGCGGCAAGACAACGCTTTTGCGTCTGATAGCAGGTCTTGACCTGCCACAGGAGGGAAGTTTGCTGATAGAGGGGCAGCCCGTCAGCCATCCCGGATACGAACGAGGGTATGTGTTTCAGCAGGCGTCCTTGTTCCCTTGGAAAACAGTCGAAGAAAACATCGCCACCGGACTCAAAGCCCGCCATATCTACCGCGCGCAGCAAGTCCGCGTCAACGAATACATTGATTTGGTTGGCCTTAATGGTTTCTCAAAAGCCTATCCCCACGAAATATCGGGAGGAATGGCTCAACGAGTTGCCATTGCCCGCGCATTAATTAATGAGCCTAAAGTGCTACTGCTTGACGAACCATTGGGTGCTTTAGACGCCTTCACACGCATCGACCTGCAGAATACCATTCGTAAGATAAGGCAAGAAACGGGAACGACCATTGTGCTCGTCACCCACGACGTGGACGAAGCCATCTTTTTGAGCGACCGTATCGCCATTATGACGGCGCGGCCAGGAAAAATCAGCGAGATAATTCCAGTGAATGTCTCCGGAGAAAGAGACCGTAACAAGGATGAGTTTATCCTTTTACGGGAATGGGTATTGGAGAAATTACATTTGGCGAGGAAACCTTTTGACGAGGTTCGCGGATACGGTGAAGCTATTTAGTATAATTACAATTTATAATATTTTAAAAACATGAGTAACAACATTAAGAAACAAAGATTTGATACCCTGCTCACACATGCAGGCTATCAACCGGGGGAACACAACCATTCTATTCAGGTTCCCATTTATCAAACGACGGCTTTTGATTTGGAATCGCCGGAAAGAGCCGACAGGCTGGCGACTTTTGAAGAGTTAGGCTATATGTATAGCCGTATGAGCAACCCGACATTGGCGGCGCTCGAATCACGTGTCTCCGCTTTGGACGGCGGTGTGGTCGGTGTAGCTGTCGGGTCGGGTATGGCGGCAGTCACGAATGCCATATTGAATGCCGCAGAAGGTGGACGCCTGCTGGCTGCCGGACAAATCTACGGTGGCACGTACGACGCTTACAAAAGGATTTACCCGCGATTGAACGTACAAGTTGACATTGTGGATGACATCAATAATTTGGAGGCGGTAGAAAAGGCTATTCAAGCTGACACGAAGGCCATTTTCATCGAAAGTATCACCAATCCTACCGTTGCCATCACCGACATTGAAGCCATCGCAAAGCTGGCGCATAAAAACGGATTGCCGCTGATTGTTGACAATTCACTGGCTACCCCTTACCTGCTGAACCCCATCCAATATGGCGCCGACGTCGTCGTGTATTCGGCCACCAAAGCATTGAGCGGACATGGATCGGTGATTGGCGGGTTAGTCATTGACGCAGGTAAATTCGACTGGACAACGAGCCGTCATCCCCAATTCACGGATGATATTCCGATCATGATTGGTAAAAGTTTTGCAGAAGCCTTCCCGCAATTTCCTTTTGCAGGCAGGCTACGCATCAATTATCTAGTGCAACTCGGCGCAGTATTAGGTCCGTTTGATGCCTATCTGATTCTTCAGGGTATAGAAACGTTGAGCGAACGGCTCAAAAAACAAAGCGAGTCGGCATTGAAAGTCGCCCAATTTCTGTCTTCACACCCCAAGGTCAGCACGGTGAACTATTCCGCTCTTCCCGATAGTAAATACCATGCGTTGGCGGAAAAGTATCTGCCCAAAGGCGCGGGAGGCATTCTTTCTTTCGGATACAAAGGAGATGACGAGGGCATCTATAAATTCATCAATGCATTGAAACTATTCTCCTTTCATCCGAACCTCGGCGATGCCCGCTCGTTAATCATCAATTCGCCGAAGACAACGCATAAGGAACTGACCCACGAAGAACAGGCGCGTGTAGGTATTTTCCCCGAACTGATTCGTTTGTCAATTGGCTTGGAAGATGCGGACGATTTGATTGAGGACCTGAAACAAGCATTGGAGGTTAATAATTAATGGGATGAAACAGTATGCCCATATCTTACTTGCTTACCCGTAGAGGGTTGAGAGACGCTGCGTTGTAACCGAAATCGTAACGCGTTGTAACCAGAATTGCAACGCGTTGTAACTTACATATTGGTATATACCAATTGACCCGATTGGTATGTACCAATTGACTCATTTACTATATACCAATAGGGGAATTATGCCTGTACTTTGGCGGGAATGTGGGCAGGAGGACGGGGAGTTTGCCGCAGGAATGCAAGATAAATATACGCAGTAATTTCTGTTTGCACCTGTAAAAACTGAAAACCTATTCAAAGGTTTGCTGAAAAACAGAAATCTAACCGAAAGTATGTATCAAAGATGAAAAGAAAATGAAAGCAATCAGACTCCAACAAAATACCGCATACGTGGTATTTCAGGGCGTGAAAAGGAACTGTAACTTTGTTTAATTATTTGCCATTGAATGAAATGAAAAGTGAACATGAAGGGTAGATTCTTTTCTTATATATCATTGTTAAATTTATTGGAAATATTCTTTTTATGAAGCAAATTAGTATATTCTTACTTGCAGTTGTATTAGCTCTCTTCTGCGCCTGCATATCCAAATCGGGTAAACAGGCTAGAATAGACAGTAAAGCCCTTATTATCGGCGTAACGCAGAAACCGACTTACCCCGATGTGATTACACATGCCATCAAACCTCAGTTAGAGAAAAAAGGTTATACGATCAAGCTGGTGCAGTTGGACGACCAGCGCGTATTCAACCAAACGCTGGTGGATGGCGAAGTGGATATAAACATCGGACAGCACGAAGCGGCGCTTAATTTTGAGAAAGCGAATAATCCTAAATGGCGTATCTCCGCCCTGATTACCGTGCCAAGTGCCCACATGGGTATTTTTTCGGACAAGTATCAGGTGAAGGATATAGAGGAACTGAAAAAAGCAGTACGAAAGGGCGATGTGGTTGCTATGCCGGATGACGTTACGAACTTGTCGCGTTCACTGATTTTCCTGGAAAATACAGGCTTTATAAAACTGAGGGAAGACAAAGACAAGTTTGCCACAACGGAAAAAGACATCGCGGAAAATTATTACGGACTTGAATACCGCGTACTGAAAGCCGAGCAAATACCACGTGTCCTGAGCAGTATCGGTATTGGGTTGATATATGGCGACGACGCCGATTTACTCGGTATCTTGGAGCAGGCTATCATCAGGGAAGTGGACGAGAGCGACCTTTTTTTGAACACATTTGTGGTACGCGACGAAACGCTGGAGGCACAGCCTCAATGGCTCAAGGATTTTGTGGAAGCCGTGCAGTCCGAAACATTTAAAAATGTGATAGAAGACCCGCAGTACCGTTTTCACAAATATTATCGCCCATCGTGGTATCGCGAAAAATGGGGAATCGCCAACGAATACGGAAAATAATTAAAAATGGTTGAAATATGAACAGGAATATTCCATTGTTGTGTATCGTAGTGGCTGTTTTGAGCGCATGTACATCTAAAAAGCAGCAAAACGTCGAAAACAGCGATGGCGAAAAGAAAACGATTACAATCAGCACTTCCCAGAAACCAACGTATGCGGATATGATTACGTATGCGATTCAGCCCATCTTGGAGAAAAAGGGATACACGGTCAAGATAGTGCAGATGAGTGAATCGCAATTAATATACAAAGTATTGGGCGAAGGAGGCACGGATGCCCATGTCGGCGGACACAAGGCAGCTTTCAACTATCTGAAAAAATACGGCGACATGGAGGTGCATACGCTTATCACGGTTCCGAGCGCTCACCTGGGGCTTTTTTCGGATAAACTCTTCGGTACGATGGAAGACATCAAGCGTCAATTGAAAAAGGGGGATACAGTCATCCTGCCTGAAGACCCTACCAATCTACCTCGGAGCTTAGTCTTTTTGGAAAATCTTGGGCTGTTGACGTTGAAAGAGGATATAAATAAATTTGAATCAACCGAAAAAGATGTGGCAGAGAATCCGTATGGTTTGGAGATAAAAGTATTGAATGCCGCACAAATCCCCCGCAGCTTGGGAAGTGTAACACTTGCTGTGATTTTTGGCGACGATGCCGATTTGCTCGGCATACTGGATTCGGCGATTATCCGGGAAATCAACCCCGACGAGCAGTTTATGAACATGTTTGTGACGAAACCGGGCAACGAAAATAAACCGTGGATTAAAGACCTTGTGGAAGCGATCAAGTCCGAAGCATTTAAAAATGTGATAGAAGACCCGCAATATCGTTTCTTCAAATACTGGCGACCTTTATGGTATGTAGAAAAATGGGGAATTACCAACCGCACAGGGAATAATTGAAACAAAATACATATAGAATATGACGGGTAATCCGGAAGAAATAAGCATCAGAAACTTGAACGTAGTCTTTCCTTACAGAGGGAAGGAAATCCGGGCGGTGAAAAATGTGTCATTAGATATAAGGAAGGGCGAAGTGTTCGGAATTGTCGGCACAAGCGGTGCAGGCAAAAGTACGCTGCTGCGAACAATAAACCTGCTGCAACAGCCCACACAGGGAAACGTGATTATTCATGGAGAAGATTTGACCTCGCTGAAAGGCGAAGCATTGAGGAAATTTAGGACCAACATCGGAATGATTTTTCAACAATTCAACCTGATTAATTCCAAGACAGTGTACAACAATGTGGCATTTGTGATGAAAGTGGTTGGCAAAACCAAAGAAGAAATCAACCGGCGCGTACCCGAAGTATTGGAACTTGTCGGTTTATCCGGTAGGGCGGATGCGTATCCGGCAAAACTAAGCGGCGGTGAAAAGCAACGTGTCGGGATAGCCCGCGCATTGGCAAACAAGCCCTACATCCTGCTCTGCGATGAACCGACCTCTGCCCTTGATTTGGAGAATACAAACGCAATTTTGAAATTAATCAAAGAAATTAATCAAACGTTGGATATCACAACAGTCATCATTTCGCATGAAATACATGTGATAAAAAAGATATGCCACCGTGTGGCCGTAATGAATGATGGCGAAATCATTGAACTGGACGACGTGTTCAACGTATTTTCTACGCCGAAGCATGACTATACCAAAGCGTTGGTCAGTCACACTTTTGATTTGGAGTTACCCTCGCAGACGTTGCACGGAAAGGATTTCAAAACAGTCAAGATTTTGTACAGCGGCGATAAAGCGAATGAATCAGTACTTTCGGATACCATCAAAAAATACAGGGTAAGTGTGAATATCCTGCATGGCAAAATAGAATATATCTCCGGCAAACCTTTCGGCGTGTTAATCGTGCAACTTAATGGAACGCAGGAAATCATATGCGAAGCCGAGCGTTATTTAAGAACAAGAACCTATAGTGTAACAGAGATATGAGCAGTTTATCCTTTTCCGAGTTATTCGGGTATTTAAAGACCGCGTTTTTTGAAACCTTTCTGATGTGTAGCGTGTCGCTTGTCATATCGGTCATTTTAGGATTGTTTACCGGTTTGGTCATCTTCACAACAAGAGACGGCACTTTCTGGCAAAACAGGACGCTGAACTTTGTGGGAGGAGTTTTGATTAATATCATTCGTTCCATACCCTTTATCATCCTGCTGGTCTTACTTATTCCGGTTACCAAGTTAGTGGTTGGCACAATCATAGGTCCTATGTCCGCTTCCATTTCCTTGTCAGTAGCGTCGTTTGCCTTTTTCGCACGGATGGTCGAAAGTTCGTTGAGCGAAGTGGACAAAGGCGTAATCGAAGCCTCAAAAGCTTTCGGTGCCAGTAATTGGGCTATTATCAGAAGCGTATTGCTGCCGGAAGCATTGCCGGGGATTTACCGCGGAATTACGATATTGGCTATCGGATTGATTGGCAATTCAGCGAATGCCGGCATGGTTGGCGGAGGAGGAATCGGCGATTTAGCCATCCGTTTCGGTTACTATCGTTACCAGACCGATGTGATGATTGTCACCGTTGTCTTACTGATTGTGCTGGTTCAGATTATTCAAATGATAGGCGACTGGACTGCCAGGAAAGCGGAAAGAAAATAATCATATCCTGTATGAAAAAGAGAAAAGAATACATTCCGCTCGGTTTTTTGTCGAGCGCACTCTGTTGCAGAACGTCAGGCAAAACAAGGAGATTATTATAAAACAAATAAATAAAGTGTCCTGTCAAAACCAACGGCTATTGGAATGAAGGACACTTAAAACTAAAAATATATTAGAATCATGACAAAGTTACAAAGAATAAGAGAGTTGAAAAAATATAGTCTTTTATTATTCGTATTTTTTTCATTACCTGTATTTGCCCAACCAAGCAAAATTGAAGGCAGGGTGTTGGACAGGAGATCAAATGAGCCTCTTATCGGAGTCAATGTTTCGTTCGTGGGTGAAAAAGCGGGCACGGTTTCCAATCAGGATGGGAGCTTTACAATTACGGCAGCGTCTTTTCCGGCAACGCTTTCATTCAGTTATTTGGGATTTAGAACGATGGAAATAGATATTTATGAATATTCACAACCGCTTACTATTTTTCTGTCTGAAAATTTGACGCTGCTCAATGAGGTAGTGGTTGTCGGTTATGGCACTCAGAAGCGGAAAGAGCTTACCGGATCTGTTGTTTCCGTACCGCAATCCGTATTATCGCGGATGACTTCCTCTTTCGACAATCTGTTGGGCGGAGCGATTCCCGGCGTAAACGTAATCCAAAATTCAGGTCAACCGGGAGCAACTTCAACCATTCGCGTACGTGGAGGCAATTCCATTAATGGCGGAAACGAACCACTCTATGTCATTGACGGTTTCATCGTTTACAACGACAATAGTAATTCCAAAACAGGAACTGCGGGTTCAAAGATCGTCGGGGCAGATGCCGGATTGAATTTGCTGTCAACAATCAATCCGTCGGACATTGAATCCATTGAAGTCTTAAAGGATGCTTCCGCCACGGCAATTTACGGAACCAGGGGCGCCAATGGAGTCATCATTATCACGACAAAAAAAGGTGTTAAGGGCACTAACAGAATACATTACCAATCTACCGTAGGTTGGCAGCAGATCAGTAAAAAACTCGACTTGCTGAACGGCAGTCAATGGGCCTCGTTGCGCAACGACATTCTTGACAGTTCGGGCGATAACACGTCGCCCCGCTTTACGCAGAGCGAAATTGAGGCTTTCGGAGAAGGATACGACTGGCAGTCGAAAGCCCTGAGGGCAGGCTTCGTTCATAATCATCAGCTTTCGATATCAGGAGGGGACGAAAAAACAAGGTATGTGGTTTCCGGAAACTATTTTTCGCAGGATGGAATCATAAAGAATACGGACTTTGAACGCTATTCATTCCGTATCAATCTGGACCGCGAGGTGTTTAAAAACCTTCGTATCGGGTTGAACGCCATTGGCAGTCATAGCACACAAAACGGGCTTAGTTCGTTGTCGAACGATAATATTGTCAACACATGGGTTTCTATTTTGCGGACGCCGCCTATTGTGCCGATATACAATGCAGACGGCAGTTACAATTATAAAAATCCGTATTCCATCAATGTGGAAGACAATACATTAGCAGATATAGAGAATACCATCAGCAGAACCATCTTAAACCGTGTGTTAGGTAATTTCTTCGCCGAATACCGAATCACTTCCGGCCTTACGGCAAAAGTGAATGCCGGTGCGGATTTAATCAATTCCAAGTTGAATTATTTTGCTCCGCCATCTGCTGCTGCAGGAAAGGCTACTTCGGGGCTTGCGTATGTGGGTACGAATGCGATTAACTCATGGCAATCGGAATTTACATTGAATTATGAGAAAAGAATCAATGATAACCATGCTTTCAATGTATTGGCCGGATATACTGCGCAACGAAGCGATGCGGAATCGGTTCAGGCGGTAGCAAGCCATTTCCTGACCGACAAAACAAAATACAACAGTTTGCAGAGCGGATCGGCCGAAATCCCTTATTCCAATGTGATAACCAGCACCCTGCAATCGTTCATTGGTCGTATAAATTATTCCTATCTGGAGCGTTACAATCTTACTGCAACGCTCAGAGCCGATGGCTCTTCGCGGTTCGGACCAGAACATCAATGGGGTATTTTTCCTTCGCTAGGCGTTTCGTGGGTGGTGAGTGATGAAGAGTTCCTGAAAGATTATCAAAAACTGAGCAATCTGAAAGTAAGATTGAGCGTCGGAACGGTTGGTAATCAGGAAATCGGAGATTATCAGTACGAAAGCCGTCTAGGTACCGAAACGTACTCATTCAACCGTAATTTAGTAACCGGATATATCTATGAAAATAAAGGAAACAGTGACCTGAAATGGGAAAAAACCACGCAATACAACCTCGGATTTGATGCGGGATTTTTGAACGACAGACTTAACGTGACGATTGATGCTTACTATAAGAAAACGACCGATTTACTGCTGGATGTGCCTACACAGACAACGACCGGTTACGCCTCTGTTTTAACAAACATCGGAAGTGTTTCAAACAAAGGTCTCGAAATAGGGTTGAATGCAAATATTGTCAGAACAAAGACATTCAATTGGATCAGTGGATTAAACTGGTCTAAAAACGTCAACAAGGTACTTGATTTAGGGGGGATCGAATCTTTTGCGCCCATCTTTCCGACCGATGGAGCGCTTGCAACCGTTTACCCGACTATTGTGAAAGTCGGCGAACCGTTAGGCACCTTCTACGGCTATCGATATGATGGTGTGGTGCAGGTTGGCGACGATTTGTCCAAAGTGCCCAATGTAGGCTGGATAACCGGCGCTACTCAACCCGGGAACCCCAAATTTGAAGACCAGCCGGGCATCACTCCGGGAAATATCACCCCGGAAGATAAAGTGATTCTTGGCAACACGCAACCTGATTTCATCGTTGGTTTCAATAATACATTTTCGTACCGGAAACTCGATTTTTCGTTCCTTTTACAGGGAAATTATGGTAACAAGCTGTATAATGCGCTGAGGAACAAAATGGAATTGACTCCGCGCACGTTCAATGCAGTAGCATCAATAGCCAACCGTTGGACGCCGACAAACACCAATACGGATGTTCCACGCGCCTTGGAAGTTAGTACCTTCAACCTCGACAGCAGGTATATCGAGGATGCTTCTTTTCTAAAAGTCAGAAATATAACATTGGGTTATACGATTCCTTTCCGCAACAAATTTGCCGGAGTACAATCGTCCATCCGCGTGTTTGGTACAGCGCAAAATGTATTGACATTCACAAAATATACGGGCTACGACCCCGAAGCTTCAAGAAATGGCGCTGACGAACAAAGCACCCTTTATCAAGGTGTTGATTACGGAGCTTACCCCTCGTCCAAGAGTTTTTCAGTTGGAGTAGAAATTAATTTTTAAAAAGACAAAGAGATGAAAAAAATTATATCATTATTAGCAGGAATATTACTTTTGATTACCTCCTGCGCAGATCTGGATCAACATCCCGAAGGGTCTATCGTACTGACCAATTATTTCCAGACCGAATCCGATGCCATCGGCGCCGTTTCGGGTATCTATGCCATTTTGGTGCATAGCGACGAGAATACACCGTTATAGGGCGATCAAATCCTTTATTTGAACGATCTCGCAGCAGATTACATGATTACCGGTTCCAACAGCAACAGCCCGGAAACGCGGGCGATCGCCTCGGTAAGCTACGATGCAAGTAATTATGAAGTAAGGTGTACATGGGTACAAATATACAAAGGGATCAGCCGGGCAAATATTGCCATTGACAATATTCCGTATGTAACAGCTTCGGTCGAAATCAAACAACAGCTTATCAATGAAGCGAAATTTATCCGCGCCTTACTCTACTTTAACGCCGTACAGTTTTGGGGA
>SNRY01000472.1_pt1 | contig 13443 bp, 13 predicted proteins | sample 4693421 | NCBI WGS metagenome assembly SNRY01 (sample SAMN11003215, study PRJNA524138) | termite gut metagenome | isolation source: Bacteroidetes bacterial symbionts from single cell of protist host amplifed... | host: Streblomastix strix ... | reverse complement strand
GCTCTATCAATTCATTAATAAGGGGATAATAAACCTGCTCCAACGCTTCTTTTATGGAAAGAGGAACGGATGTATTATTTATATCTTGTGAGGTCAACCCGAAATGAATAAATTCTTTATAATTCTTAAGGGTTTCCGATCTTTCGAATTGTTCTTTTAAAAAATATTCTACTGCTTTTACATCATGATTGGTTACGTTTTCAATGTCTTTGATCTGTTGTGCATTGATTTCCGTAAAATTACGATACATGTCTCTCAAAAACTCAAATGTATCATTTTCAATAGCTTTCAACTGGGGCAATGGAAGTTCGCACAAGGCAATAAAATATTCTATCTCTACTTTGATACGGTATTTTATAAGTGCATATTCCGAAAAATATGCTGCCAAAGTTTCGGCTTTATGCCTATAACGACCGTCAATAGGAGATATTGCTGTTAATAAGTTAAGATTCATAGCCATATCCTTGCACCATAAATAAGAGGTTGCAAAACTAATTCTTTTTCTTGAGTTATTACATGTTTTACAAAAACTATCTCATCTCAATTTCAATACCGTCCCTACTTCGAGCACATACTCCGCTTTTTTGTGATTTAATTGATACAAATTCTTTAAACGAATTCCATACGTTTGGGAAATACTGTGCATGGATTCTCCGTTTTTCACGATATGCGTTTTATAAGTCTTTTGTGCTTTTTTCTTTTTTTCATGCAAATAAACCACATCACCGGTTAACAACCTGTATTCTTTGGGTAAGTCATTGTATTTTATAAGTTTCTTTTTAGGGATAGCAAACTCTTCTCCGATACTTTCAAGCGTATCTCCGTTGCGCGCCACCACATAAACCAAATCATTGGATAAATAGACTTGATGTGGATTTTCCCATGTAATTTTTATCCCTTTTTCCCCTTTACGATCGTATTTGTATAATTCATACTTCTCAATAATGCCTATTAGTTGCGTAGCATAGGTAGGTGAAGTGGCATATCCCGCCTTTTTCAATCCGTATGCCCAACCTTTATAATCGGTTATATCCAAGCGAAATAAAGGAGCATAATGGGCTCTTTTCCTCAAAAACAAAGAATGATCCTCGTATGAATCTTCTGCATGACGATACACACGAAAACATTCGTCTCGAAGGTCGTCATCATGTAGTACGGTTCGTCCGTTCCAGTCTTTCCCGCATTTTATACCGAAATGATTGTTGGATTTTCGCGTGAGGTTGCTTTGTCCTGCACCGCTTTCCAACAATCCTTGTGCCAACGTGATACTGGCAGGAATCCGATACTCTTTCATCTGCTTTACAGCCAAATCACTATATTTATTGATGTATTCGACATATTGCCTATTTCTTTGTTGTGCCCATAGCGGAATACTTACAAGAATAAAAAGGAAAAAGAAAATAAGAGTTTTATAATTATATCTATTTCTCATGTTATTAATGACCATAATCATAATTGTATGACACAAAAGTCATTCTTTGATGTTTCTGATAACGACTTTAAGGTATCTTGTATCCAATTTTGATTGCGAGAAACATGTGTGCAATCACAAATGCCTGTTATAAAGAAACTAAATAAAGTTTTTTTCACTTTTTACTAAGTTTGTTCAATGGATAAGTTCTTTACAAATATACATCTTTTTCTCTATCTCTCTAAAATATATCTAAGAGCTTGTAAGAGCTACCCCGGTCAAAGCAGTTGTCGGTAAAGAGTAACTTGCCCCGGTCACTTAAAAATATATCTTTATGGAATAAAGACATACTAATTGTGATTAAAAATATTTTTAGGATAAAAACAACTTTTCGGACATCCTCTATGTTATGTGTTCATGCAAAGATTGAAAAACAAAACATGTTAATAAATATAAAATGACAGGAAAAAAGAACGGTATATTTATTGTGCTCATTCTTTTTATTACCTTAGTACCAAATAAATACTATAAGGCAAGGATTGACACTTGTGTTTATAACATTTTATAACTAACAACTTGAATTATTTCATCATTTAACCCTCAAAACATCACTCTTTATGAAGCAACTGAAATTCGTCGGTACCATACTTTTGCTGTTGTACTGTTCCTCGTGTATTCGGAGCAAAGAAAAAGTCATTGAACGTCCTCCGTTGATTTGGAGCCATTCCTGCCTTGAGATAGACAAAGTAGTACTAAGCGATACGGCAACCGTGTTATACATGAAAGCTTTTTTTACACCGCAGAATTGGATAAAAATTGCTTCAACAAGTTTTCTAACGGATGATAAAGGGAAGCAATACATTCTCCGTTCGACGGAAGGCATTACGATGGGCAAAGAGTTTTATATGCCCGATTCGGGTGAAGCGGAGTTTAAGTTGATATTCCCCGCACTGCCTGCTTCGGTTTCTTCGGTTGATTTTTCCGAAGGAGACAACATGCAGGGAGCTTTTAAGATATGGGGCATTCAACTGAAAAGCAAAACATTACCCAAATTGACATTGCCTAAAGAAACAAAGCCGGATATACACGCCGTATTACCCGATCCGGAATTAAAAAGCGGTAAGGCACCATTGAGCGTACAGATTTTAGGATATCGCAAAGGGATGCCAACGGAACTGAATGTTTCGGTGTGTAATCCAATTGATTTTCCTCCTACGGATATTGTACTTCAACTCCATGCAGACGGGACTTGTTCCGGTGACATACCGGTATATACCAACCATGCTGCTGTAGTTCGATATGCCGGCAAAGGGTTTGAATGTTTCCTTGCTCCCGGCGAAACTACTTCGTTAGCTATCAACCTGCATGAAATCTTCCGGACACAATCCCGTTTACGGAAAGAAAAGCACCCTTACGGAAAGCCTGTGTATTACAGCGGATATTTGGCATCGCTTTCGCAAGAATTAGCTGTAGTCAAACCGCAATTTCCTTCGATTGAAAACAATGACTTTGCCAGACAACTCCTGAGTGACTTAAATGGAAAGAACGAGGAAGAAGTAAAAGAATATTTTCTAACAAAGCATAAAGAAAGAACCGAACTGATAGCCGGATTAGAGGTTAGTCCGGCTTGTAAACAGGTGTTACGTTGCGAAACAAATTTGTTATACACTTCCCTGATTTCCCAAACATCTTCATTAGTAGTTCAATCTTATATAGTCAATAATAAGCTTCAGGGAGAGGAAGCGCAAAAATACTATAACACACGCATAAATAAGGTACCGGATAATTTTTTTGATGTTTTGAAAGACTTGTTGTCGGCTAACGAAACTACGGTATTTTATTGTCCGACCACCTCTTACTATATCTATATATGGGGGGCACTTAAATTTGAAGATACTTTGATTCGATCACTCGGAACGAACCAAGGCATACTTTTCGATTTGCTGCATACGGCGGCAATTAGCAGGCAAATAAATGATTTTACTTCTATTGATGGCGACAGGATAGCGCAACTGAATGCTCCCTTCAGGGAAATTATCAAAGCAAAAAATGATGAATTACTGGTGAAGATTGAAGCCAACAAGAAAAAAACAGGCTTTACCGTAAGTGAAACCGGCGAAGTGAGTAACGAAGACTTGTTTCCTTCCATCCTATCCAAGTATAGAGGCAAAGTGATATTAGTGGATGTTTGGGCTACCTGGTGCGGTCCTTGCATCATGGCGAACAAAGCCATAAAGCCTTTGAAAGAGGAATGGGCAGAGAAAGCCGGTAAAGATATTGTATATGTTTACATTGCCGGCGAAAATTCTCCTTTGGGAACATGGAATAACATGATTCCCGACCTTAAGGGAGAGCACTTTCGCCTTACAAACCAACAATGGGCATATTTTTCTTCCGAATTGAAGATAGAGGGAGTTCCTACTTATTTCATTGTTGACCGCGAAGGAAATATCACTTCCAAAATGACAGGTTTTCCGGGAGTAGAGGCTATTAAAAGTAAGTTAACGGAACTTATGAATAAAAAGTAGAGAATTAAGGAGAGGATTGTTGATGGATAGCAATCCGGCTGGTTAAAACGAGAATAACTTTTTAGCAATACGTGAAATAAAGTGATTTCCCGTTTTAACGAGCTATCAATTCGTGATCTTGTATGTTCCCTCACACCTGAATAACCACCTGAATACGAACTGAATACGACATGCTAAACGGTTCCCTCCGATTCCTGTCCGATAGTTGTCCGATCCCTCACCGTTTCCTACCCGATTGCCAAGTGGGGAGGGATGCCCGGTGAAGCCCGTGAAAACCGCTGGGAGTGGGTCGAAGAATGCCTGGCGAGTGATAAGAAAATTGTTGGAATCCCGTATGAGCTATCATAAATGCGTTACGCTAATTCTACCAACGGGTATATTTACACATCAAAAACTACTACAAATGTTTATAGGTTGCGATAAAAAAGAATGAAGAATGAATCCGAACTTGTCGTTCCACCAGTGGTTAGGATTGGAAATATTCCGAAAAATACGGCAACATGCAAGAGAAATACACTCAACTAAAAACTGTTTTTCATAATGATAATGCCGTGTTTTAACCGCTTTTTCTTTACAAATTATTATCTTTGTAAACCTAAAGATTATTAAGAGCATGAAAGATACGAAACAGCAATTTGAACATATCATCTCTTTATGCCGTGATTTATTTTCCAAAAAACTTCATGATTATGGACCTGCATGGCGGATTATGCGTCCGGTATCCGTAACCGATCAAATCTTTATAAAAGCAAACCGTATCAGAAATATTGAAACAAAAGGAGTTAGCATGATAGATGAAGAGATACGCTCCGAGTTTATTGCTGTTGTGAACTATGGAATTATTGCTCTCATACAACTTGAATTGGGTTATGCCGAATTGACGGATATAACCAAGGAGAGAGCCTTGACTCTGTACGACAAATATTCCGGGCAGGCACTGGAACTGATGCTTGCCAAGAATCATGACTATGGAGAAGCATGGCGAAACATGCGTATCAGTTCGTATGTTGACATTATTTTGATGAAGATTCATCGCACCAAACAAATAGAAAATCTAAAAGGAGATATACTCGTTTCGGAAGGGATTGATGCCAACTACATGGATATGATCAACTATTCCGTTTTCGCGTTGATTAAGTTGGAAGTTGAAGAATAAGAGAAAACATACTACTGAATACATAGGAGTTAATCTCTGCCGGTTTATCTTGTCGGGATTATTTATCTTCTCCGGTTTTGTGAAAGCTGTTGACCCCCTCGGCTCGCAATACAAGATACAAAGTTATTTGGAGGCTTTCGGTATCGTTTCATGGTTTCCTTCTTATTTTTCGTTGATAGCTTCCATTGCTTTGTCTTCTTTGGAGTTTGTAATAGGAGTATTTCTTCTTTTCGGCATTAAGAGGAAATTGACAACAGGAGCTATTTTGCTTTTTCTATTTGTCATGACTCCACTAACCTTTTATCTTGTTTTGACTAATCCTATCTCCGATTGCGGATGTTTTGGCGATGCTTTGGTGTTAACCAATCGGCAAACGTTTGGAAAGAATATTGTTCTACTTGCCTTTGCCATAATCGTTTATAGAAAAAGACAGGAGATTGTACGATTTGTCAACCGGAAATCACAGGGATGGATAACGATTTATACTCCACCTTTTATCGTGCTTTTTTCGCTCTATTGTTTGAAATATTTACCTATTATTGATTTCCGTCCTTATAAAACAGGGACTGATATTCAGGAAAGCATGTCAATTCCACCCGATGTCAAACGAAATGTTTACGAAAGTTATTTTATTTTGGAGAAAGACGGTGAAAGGAAAGAGTTTACCATAGAAAACTATCCCGACAGTACATGGACTTTTGTTGATACCCGCAATGTGTTGAAACAAAAGGGATATGAACCACCTATCGCCGATTTTTCAATTACAGATTTGCAATCCGGCGAAAGTATCACCGACAGGATATTGAAGGATAAGAATTATACCTTCTTGTTGATAGCTCATTCCATAGATGAAGCCGACGATGCTAACATTGACCTTATCAATGAAATATATGATTATAGCGTAGAGAATGGATATGGTTTTTACTGTTTGACCTCTTCGTCGCAGGAAGATATAAAAGCATGGGAAGATAAAACCGGAGCGGAATATGCTTTCTGCCTGATGGATAAAATTACCTTGAAGACGATGATACGTTCCAATCCTGGGCTGATGTTGATAAAAGAAGGTATAATTTTAAACAAATGGAGCGGAGAGAACTTGCCTAATGAATATCTTTTAACCGACCGATTGGAAAATATTAAGGCAGGAGAAGTAAAACAGGGAAACAAAAGCAAATCTATCAGCATTATTATATTTTGGTTTGTATTACCTTTGCTGATAATAAGCGGGATAGATGATTTGTTTGTCCGGCGGGAGATTCGGACGGAAACTGATGAAAAGATAGAAAGATTGTCTTAGAATTTGATGAACCCTTTAATATATAGTAAAATGAGAAAAAATATTGTTGCCGGAAACTGGAAAATGAATAAAACCCTGCAAGAAGGAGTTGCATTCGCCAAAGAATTAAATGAAGTGTTGTCTAAACAAACGCTTCATTGTGATGTCGTAATCTGCACGCCGTTTATACATTTGGCATCTGTTGCCCCTGTTGTCAAAGGTATTGGCTTGGGTGCGCAAAACTGTGCAGACAAAACGGAGGGCGCATACACGGGAGAGGTTTCCGCTCAAATGGTAGCATCGACAGGAGCTAAATATGTTATTTTAGGACACTCCGAACGGCGCGCTTATTACGGTGAAACTCCCGAAATATTGAAAGAGAAAGTACAATTGGTTCTTGCTGCCGGTTTAATCCCTATTTTCTGCATCGGTGAAGTGTTGGAAGAACGCGAAGCCAACAAGCAAAACAAAGTTGTCAACGCACAATTGTCCGGTTCTTTGTTCGGACTTTCCGCTGAAGACTTCTCTAAAATTGTTATTGCCTACGAGCCTGTTTGGGCTATCGGTACGGGCAAGACGGCTACCGCAGCACAAGCACAGGAAATACATGCCTATATCCGTTCTGTAATTGCCGACAAATACGGTAAAGATATTGCCGATAATACTTCCATTCTTTACGGAGGAAGTTGCAAGCCTTCGAACGCAAAAGAATTGTTTGACAATCCGGATGTTGACGGTGGTCTTATCGGGGGAGCGGCTTTGAAGACAGCCGACTTCAAAGGTATTATTGACGCTTTTTCCTTATGAAATTTTGTTTATTATTTTTCGTTCTACTATCTTCTCCGCTTTTTGTTGCAAACGCACAAGAACAAACGACTATTCTACATAGTTTGCAACAGAAAGCGGAAGGAGAAGGAAAGGTTACCATCCGTCAAGACCCGCATATAGAGGCTTTGCTGGGAACAAGACACACCGGCGATGAGGAAAAAACAATAAAAGTATCCGGATACAGAATACAGATATATGCCGGAAACAATTCACGCGAAGCACGTGAAGAAGCCTCACGCCCGGCTTCAAGAATCAGAGAGCTTTTTCCTTCCGTTGAAGTATATATCTATTTCGACCCTCCCCATTGGGTTTGCCGTGTAGGAGATTTTCCAACGATTGAGGAAGCCGACAATATGATGCGTACTATCAAAAAGGAGATGTATCTCAAAGAGGTATTTCTTATTAAGGAACAGATAAACATCTATCTATAAATCTATCATGCGGAGAAAAAGAAGAAGTCTTCTTTCCTGACAAAAGTATGACTTTCAAAGAACGATATCAAAGATATTCCCTCATTGCCATAGTTGTATGTGTCGGTTTGGTTGTAATCGTCAAACTCGGTGCTTTTTTAGGCGGCTTGCTTGGGGCTATGACAATGTACATCATTCTGAGAAAGTCTATGCATTCTTTGACCGGAGTGAGACGTATGAAATCCGGTTTGGCGGCTTTTATTTTAGTAACCGGTTTTATTTTGTGTGTTTTAGTTCCTCTGTCGCTAATTATCTGGATGTTGATGCGCAAAATGGGCGATATTGATCTTAACCTGCAAACAACGATCGGTTGTATTAAACAATTTGCAACTCTTTTAGAAGAAAAAACCGGATATGATATATTTGGTGTGGAGAATTTGTCATCTTCTGCCGTTATATTGTCCAGAACCGGACAACATATAATGAACGGCATAATGGGTTTCTTTGTCAATATATTTGTAATGATTTTTGTTCTTTATTTTATGTTGATAAGCGGGAAACGGATGGAAACCTACATACAAGCGTTGTTGCCTTTTAGTGAGACTAATAAGAGAGAGGTATTAAGTGAAATTTGTCTTTTGGTGAGGTCGAATGCAATAGGTATTCCTTTGCAAGCCTTGATACAAGGATTAATAGCTACATTTGGATATTACATTTTTGATGTACCGGTCCCTTTTATCTTTGGTCTTCTCACTTGCTTTGCTACCGTTATCCCGATAGTGGGAACGGCAGTTGTTTGGGTTCCATTAGTAATATATATGGGTTTGGGTAACGGTTGGACGCATACTACCGGCTTAATCGCTTACGCTGCTCTTGTTCTTACGCCGGTAGATAATCTGATACGTTTCATCTTACAAAAAAAGATGGCGAATACTCACCCGTTAGTTACTTTTTTTGGAGTTATTATTGGGTTGTCATTGTTTGGGTTTATGGGGATTATTTTCGGTCCTTTACTATTGTCCATGCTCTTTTTGTGTATTAATATTTTTAAGAAAGAATATCTGGAGGGATACGGATAAAAAGAAGGAATGTGATTTACGGACGTTGAAAACATTTTTTCTCTATTATTCACTACGCTGAAATATTTATTATGACTACATTCAAAGACCTTACGATATACGATCAAGCAATAATTACCCATTATACGATGAATTGTAAATATCGTAATTGTGATTTGTCCTTCTCCAACCTTTGCAGTTGGAGATTCTTGTATAATACCAAATTTGCAATAATTGACGAGTTTTTAGTGTTTAAGTTTTGGGTTGGCAGTAAGCAAGTTTATATGCAGCCTATTGGAGAAGGCGATTTGGTGCAATTATTAGATATTCTTCTTGCAGATGCAAAAGCCGATGGGAAACCTTTTTATATCTTGGGTCTCTGCTTGGAAATGAAAGTCAAATTGGAAAGTATTTTACCGGATAAATTTACTTTCACCACCAAAAGGAGTTATTCCGATTATATTTATTTGCGAGAAAACCTGATTACTTTAAAAGGGAAAAAGTATCAACCCAAAAGAAATCATATTAATAGATTCAAAAAGGAGTATAGTGACTATACATATATTCCTATCGCTTTGGATACTATTCAAGATTGCCTGTCGGTGGAGGCAGAATGGCAAAAATCCAATGACCGGAAACAGGGTGGGAAGGCTGACGACGAAAATCAAGCGGTACTATATGCTCTCACTCATTTTGAAGAGTTGGGACTGACGGGGGGAATATTGTATGTAAACGACAGGGCAGTGGCTTTTACTTATGGCATGCCTATCAATCAGGATACTTTCGGAGTACATGTGGAAAAAGCCGATATGAGTATCAACGGGGTTGGTTCCATGATTAATTATGAATTTGCCCAACAGATACCGGAACAATACATTTATATCAACAGGGAAGAGGATTTAGGCATTGAGGGACTTAGGAAAGCAAAGTTGTCTTATTATCCGGAGATTATTTTAGATAAATATGTAGCACATCTGATAGAAGGACCTCTACTATGAATGTAAAAAAACAGGTGAAAGAGTTGTGGAAACTTTGTTTTGATGATAATGAAGCTTTTGTTGATATGTACTTTGATTTAAGATACAGTAGCGATAAGAATATTTATATTCGACGTGATGACAAGGTTATTTCCGCACTTCAGATGATTGCTTATCCGATGACTTTTTGTGGTAAGAAGAATATACGGACTTCTTATATTTCCGGTGCTTGTACACATCCCGATTATCGCAGGAAAGGAATGATGTATGAATTGCTTTCACAAGCATTTGTGCGGATGCAGTCTACCGGAATAGTTTTTAGTACGCTTATTCCGGGAAGCCTCCAACTGATTGATTACTACGCTCGTATGGGATATGTTTCGATATTTAAATACTCGAAGCGTATTCTTCGGCTTGCGGAATTGGCTGCATCTGAAGGCATCAAGGTGGAATATACAACAGCGTATCGGGATGATATTTACAATTATTTTAATAGCAAAAACATAGAACGTACTTGCTGCATACAGCATACGAAAGTTGATTTTAAAGTTATTTTGGCAGATTTGTTTTTGTCGGGAGGCAAGGTGTTTTTTGCCAATGGGAAAGAACGATCCATTGAGGGTATAGCTTTTGTATCTGTTATGGGTAATACCTTGTATGTTAAGGAATTGTTTTCGGAAAACCCGGAAACGGAAAACGAATTGCTTAGGCAAGCAGCAATTACATACGGATGTACTGAAATAATTGTTATCATGCCTCCTGTGGCGGAGACCCCGGAACGGTTTCCCTTAGGTATGGTGCGTATTATTGATGTGGAAAAGATGCTAAGTGTCTTTGCTTCTGTTCATCTGGAGATTGAGATAACTATAAGATTACATGATAATGTGTTATCTTTCAACGATGGGTATTATTGCCTCCAAAATGGCAAGTGTGTGAAGGGAGAAATGAATATGCAAAAAGCATTTGTCTCATTATCCATAAGCGAATTGGCAGAGAAAGTATTCACGGGGGTGCAACCCTATATGGGACTGATGCTCAACTAATAAAAAGAAAGTTAAAGGTTTTGATTTATGTTCCCAGCTTCCTAAACAGCTCCCAAACTACAATCCCTGCCGCAACAGAGACATTCAACGAATGTTTTGTACCGAACTGTGGAATCTCAAGGCATCCGTGCGAACAATCTACTACCTGCTGTTGCACTCCTTTTACCTCATTTCCCAACACAACGGCATATTTTTTCTTTTTGTCCAATACCAAATCATTGAGCATAGCGCTTCCTTCGGTCTGTTCCACAGAATAAACGACGTATCCGTTTTGTTTTAGTTCCTCTATGGCATCAACAGTATTTTTTATATAGTTCCAATCAACGGTATATTCTGCACCCAAAGCGGTTTTATGTATATCGGGATGTGGGGGAGTGGCTGTAATTCCACATAAATAGACGGATTCTATACGAAAAGCGTCCGAGGTGCGAAATACGGAACCAATGTTGTGCAAACTGCGTACCCCGTCCAATACGATAACCAAAGGGAGTTTCTTTGCCGTTTTAAATTCTTCGGGAGTTATTCTGTTAAGCTCAGTGATCTTTAATTTGCGCATATAAGGATGAATAGTCGTTATTGATTACAAACATTATTTTCTATCCACCAATCAATCATTTTTCTTGCCAAACTTATCTTCCCCGGCAATTCGGGGAGAGTATCCTTCGTGTAAAAGGCTCCATGACTCAGTTCATCGGTTTGTAAAGTTATTTCCCCGCTCTCATAATCGGCAATGAATCCTACCATCAAGCCGCTTGGAAAAGGCCAAGGCTGGTTTCCGAAATAGACCACATTCTTTACTTTCAAGCCTGTTTCTTCCAGAATTTCACGTTGCACACATTCTTCCAGTGTTTCTCCCGTTTCTAAGAAACCCGCTACAAGACTGTGAAAATTCCCTTTAAAATTATGTGCGTGTACCAACAATACCGAATCGCCTTTGCGAACCAATGCCAATATGGCAATGGCAATAGGCGGATAATATTCTTCTTTACACGCCGGACATTGTCTGAAAATAGGAGTAATTTGTGCTGTTGGGTTGCCGCATACAGCGCAGAAACGAGTATGGCAATTAAAATGTAATATTTGGCGTGCTTTCCCGGCAATCGCAAACTGTTCGTGTGGAATATGGATATAGGATTCGCGTAATCCCACCATGACATACTGTTCATTGTTTTCCGGTGAATCGGTTATGGCAAATGTTTGGCAAGGATATCCGTCAAGGGTTGCAATGTTGTAAACAACAGTCGTTTCATCTATTATAGGAGGTTTCTTTCCGCAAGGAATGGTATAAGTTCCGTTTTTCTTCTTAAGTAGTAATTGATCCTTAATAAAAATAAACCACCAAAATGCTTGTGTTGTATCCATACCACTATGGGTAAAATATCGGAGTAATTATTTCTGTCTGATATAGATATTTATCGGTGTTCCCTTTAAATCCCATTTCTCACGCATTTTATTTTCGAGGAAACGTTTATAAGGTTCTTTTACGTATTGCGGGAGATTGGCAAAAAACACAAAAGAAGGTACTTTCGTATTAGGCAGTTGGGTAACGTATTTAATCTTTATGTATTTCCCTTTTGTCGTAGGAGGAGGATAAGCCTCAATCAGAGGAAGCATTTCTTCATTCAAACGGGATGTGGGAATTTTGGCAGTACGGTTCTTGTAGGTTTCCTGTGCTTGTTCAAGCACTTTTAATATACGTTGTTTGGTTAGCGCGGAAGTAAATACGACAGGGAAATCGACAAAAGGGGCAAAGCGCGAGTAAATAGCATTTTCATACTCTTTGATGACTTGAGTTGTTTTGTCTTCTATCAAATCCCATTTGTTGATTACAACGACCAAACCTTTTGAGTTTTTCTGGATCAGGGAAAAGATGTTTAAGTCCTGACTTTCCACTCCGCGCGTGGCGTCAAGCATGAGGATACAAACATCCGCATTTTCGATGGAGCGGATGGAACGAACGACGGAATAATATTCCAAATCTTCGTTTACTTTAGCTTTTTTCCGGATTCCTGCCGTATCGACAAGGTAAAAATCAAAGCCGAATTTATTATAACGAGTATAAATGGAGTCGCGAGTGGTACCTGCTATTTCGGTAACAATGTTTCGTTCTTCGCCGATAAGTGCATTTATTAATGAAGATTTACCGGCATTGGGGCGACCCACTACCGCAAAGCGGGGTATGTCTTCCTCCAACGATTCGTCGGATTCTTTCTTGAATTTATCAATGACGGCATCTAATAAATCTCCCGTACCACTGCCGCTAAGAGCGGATATGCAATAGGGATTGCCCAAACCCAAACGATAAAACTCAGGGGCGTTATATTGTAAATCGCCATTGTCTGTTTTGTTTGCTACAACGATGACGGGATTTTTGAAACGACGCAAAATAGAAGCTACTTGCAAATCCAAGTCCGTCAATCCGTTCATAACGTCCACTACAAACATGATAATATCTGCTTCTTCAACGGCTAACATCACTTGTTTGCGGATTTCTTCTTCAAAAATATCATCCGAATTGACCACCCAACCACCTGTATCAACAATGGAAAACTCCTGACCGCACCATTCGGATTTGCCGTATTGTCTGTCGCGGGTAGTACCGGCTTCTTCGTCCACAATGGCTTGACGAGATTGTGTTAAACGATTAAATAAAGTAGATTTGCCCACGTTGGGACGACCTACTATTGCAACTAAATTTCCCATTGTTAAATTAAATTAATCAGGTTGATAGCCGAAACTGCGAAGTTCTTTTTCCG
>SNRY01000471.1_pt1 | contig 13486 bp, 10 predicted proteins | sample 4693421 | NCBI WGS metagenome assembly SNRY01 (sample SAMN11003215, study PRJNA524138) | termite gut metagenome | isolation source: Bacteroidetes bacterial symbionts from single cell of protist host amplifed... | host: Streblomastix strix ... | reverse complement strand
GACGAGGTAAGAATACACAGAGGATTGAAAACGGTAGCTGAAGTTAAGCTGAACGCAGTGCTTGATACAGAGATACAGAATGAATATATGCGGGAGTTTTTTGGCCAAGGACAGCTTTTCTATTTTTACAAAAGAAAGAATCTGCCTTCCATACAAAACGGAAGTCCGGGGAGTGTTAGCGTTTCTATGGAAAAGAATACCTATATTCCTCCTATTCCACAAAAAGAGTTGGATCGATAATTGTTCAATTATTAATATTTACTACTATGAATCTCATAGACAGGAAAAAATATGTGTTTTCTTTTTTAGGAATCGTTCTCTTTTTTAGCTCATGCCATGAAGATAAATTGGATTTATATGCAGGGGGAGAGTTCAGCAATCAAACCAGCCATATCTATTTTTCGTTGCAGAGATGGACGCCTTCCGGTATTAACTATACATTGAACTACCCAATCGGAACACAAATTCATACGCAAAAATGGCAAAGAATTGTTGCTCCCCAAGACAGCATTACCAAATCGTATGCTTTAGACCCTTCCGGCACAGCAAGCGATACGGTTTACATTCCTGTAAGCCTTATGGGTTTACCCGTAAACAGAGACCGGACATTCAGGTATACTACATGGGGAGAGACTAATGCGGAGGAGGGTCGGGATTTTCGCGTCATAGCTGCGAGCATTCCGGCAAACGAAGTGGTAGGAGCTATTCTCGTGGAAATAGAACGTGAAGCGATTAAAGATACCGCATTTGTTATTGATTTTCTGTTGCTTACTAACGAGGAATTCCAGACAAATTATACAATGATTAAACGCAGTTCTTCGGATACCACGCAGGTGGATTTGCGGGAATTTCGTTTGAGAGTAAGTGAGTTTTTGGAAGTTCCCAAGCTATGGGGTACAATCAGGTCATTCTTAGGAGATTTCTCACGAAAAAACTTTATTTGTTGAGATACAGAATGAATATATGCGGGAGTTTTTTGGCGAAGGACAGCTTTTCTATTTTTACAAAAGAAAGAATCTGCCTTCCATACAAAACGGAAGTCCGGGGAGTGTTAGCGTTTCTATGGAAAAGAATACCTATATTCCTCCTATTCCACAAAAAGAGTTGGATCGATAATTGTTCAATTATTAATATTTACTACTATGAATCTCATAGACAGGAAAAAATATGTGTTTTCTTTTTTAGGAATCGTTCTCTTTTTTAGCTCATGCCATGAAGATAAATTGGATTTATATGCAGGGGGAGAGTTCAGCAATCAAACCAGCCATATCTATTTTTCGTTGCAGAGATGGACGCCTTCCGGTATTAACTATACATTGAACTACCCAATCGGAACACAAATTCATACGCAAAAATGGCAAAGAATTGTTGCTCCCCAAGACAGCATTACCAAATCGTATGCTTTAGACCCTTCCGGCACAGCAAGCGATACGGTTTACATTCCTGTAAGCCTTATGGGTTTACCCGTAAACAGAGACCGGACATTCAGGTATACTACATGGGGAGAGACTAATGCGGAGGAGGGTCGGGATTTTCGCGTCATAGCTGCGAGCATTCCGGCAAACGAAGTGGTAGGAGCTATTCTCGTGGAAATAGAACGTGAAGCGATTAAAGATACCGCATTTGTTATTGATTTTCTGTTGCTTACTAACGAGGAATTCCAGACAAATTATACAATGATTAAACGCAGTTCTTCGGATACCACGCAGGTGGATTTGCGGGAATTTCGTTTGAGAGTAAGTGATTTTTTGGAAGTTCCCAAGCTATGGGGTACAATCAGGACATTCTTAGGAGATTTCTCCCGAAAAAAACTTTATTTGTTGAGAGACGTTGCTCATGCAGATTTGAATGAATTGTATGCGAGTCACCCTAATTTGATTTTAATGAATTCGTGGGGTAGTATTCTGAAAAGGTATCTGGCAGATCAAAAAGAGGCAGGGAATACTATCTATGAAGATGACGGAGTTACGGAAATGAAATCCGGTCAGAGTGTATAAATTATTTATCATTTAAAAAAGAGTAAATCATATAATGAATAAATATAGTATTTTTAAATCTGTTTTTCTGGTAGGGAATGTGTTTCTTTGCCAGTCTTGTTATGAAGATAAAGGAAATTACGATTATCGGGATATTGACGAAATCGTATTTGAGGCGTTTCAAGAAACCTATGCGGTACATGTAGGCGACCCTGTAACGATTGTACCAAAGTTTGCCACTCCTCTTCCGGCAGATGCTGATTATTCTTACGAATGGGTGTGGATGGATGCCATGTATCAAGATGTGTATTATAACAAATATGTGTGGTCTGACCTCAAAGAGTGGGTAGATTTCTCAATCGGTCTCCCCGGTGGAACTTATCAATTCTATTACAAGGTAAAGGATAATAAGACGGGGGTAGAATGGATCTCCAATTAATTTACTATCCAGATAGAAAATGATATTGCTACCGGATTTTTTGTATTGAGCGAGATAGATAATGTGGGGCGAGTGGATTGTATTAATTTTTATCAAGATAAATTCGATTTTAAGCAAGATATTTTGACAAAAATAGAAAAGCTGTCCTTCGCCAAAAAACTCCCGCATATATTCATTCTGTATCTCTGTATCAAGCACTGCGTTCAGCTTAACTTCAGCTACCGTTTTCAATCCTCTGTGTATTCTTACCTCGTCAATATAAGCGAAATTCGATTCACATTCTGCCAAGACATAATACAATTCCGATTTACGAATCAAGGGCTGAAAATACCAAACATTGGTTTCATAATAAGACCGTGAAAATTTATAATTCACCATATACGCAGCGTCCTGATAAATTTTCCAATGCCTCGCACGCATATCGGTAGATAAATCGACAGAAGTGGTTACATCGAATATTCTCATGAGATTGCTTGTAGCGCTGGCTAACAATCTGGAGATACGCGTAATCCCCGGCGAGAAATCATTCGTCCAATTACTGTACATATTTGCGGAATAAATGCCGAACAACACCTCCGAAGAAAAAACATAATCTTCCCTGTTCTGGTTAAAAACTTGTTCCGAACTTGCCCAGGGAAACTTATCAGGTATCCCCGATGATTCTTCCAACAACGATTTTGCCAACACTTTCGCCTCTTCCTTTCGATCTCCGTACATCAAGGCTCTGACTTTAAGCACAGCGGCAGCATAATAATTTATTCTGCGGTTACGATTACGATAAAATGGGTCAATCTCTCTTTGCGAGACGCTCAAATCATCTTCTATCGCCGTCATGACTCCTTCGGTAATTACCGGATCACCTTTCAACAACTCTAACGCTTTATCAATATCCTCAATAATTTTATTGAGAATATCGGAAGCCGGTTCCCGATCGCGAAGCACTGCTTTCGGCTCTGTATAATACGGAATGGAAAACGCCGTTGAATCTGTCGCATAAACCGGACCGAAAAGCCGCAACATGTCCAAGTGCATATAAGCCCGTAACGCATAAGCTTCTCCTAAAAGAATAGCTTTCCTGTTTTGAAGAACAACGCCTTGTGTCCGGTCTAATTTTTCTATAAAATTATTAATATTCAAAATCGTACTATAAGAGCCTGTCCATATAACCGAAAATATATTTTTAACAACGTCTTCCGAATAGGTATAATTACTGACATAAAACTTTAAAGGGTAATCATCGCTGGCGCCCTCACCGTTAAAGTACTGCTGAGCAAGAAGCTCAATAGTCCGGTTGGATAATTCTCTACCGTATAGACTGTTTTCGCCCATTTTAAGATAAATACCGTTGAGAGCTGTTTGTACATTAAACTCCGAATCAAATATTTGGTCTTCCAATATTTGATCAATAGGATCCACTCGGAGCCAATCACTGCAACCAGACAGTATGATGAATAATAGACCCGCTTGAATGATTCGCTTAATTTTATCTATATAGTTCATTTTTATTTACGGTTAAATGTTAAAACGATACGTTTACTCCTACTGAAACACTTCGAGCAAAAGGATAATCCGTTCCCCTCTCCGTTTTAGAAGTTTCCAAACGGAAAATATCATTCAGGTACCCGGTTATTTTTAAATATTGAATACCGAAAAGTCGCTTTAACTCCTTGCTATCGTTCAATTCGTATGAACAATTGATGGATTCGGCACGCAGATAATCATTTTTCTGAACAAACCGAGACGTTCTTGGAGATACCGCATCCACTATCTTAATAGATTTAAAAGCGGATATATCACCCGGCTTTTGCCACCGGTCATAAAGAGCCCTTTTATCCTGATTCCTTTCCAATGCCGATTTAGTGATGTTTTCCACCTTATTATACAACGCTGTATTATATACATCCGCTCCCACACTATAGCTGAACGCCATCCCCACATTAAAACGCTTATATTGGAAATTGGTGCTAATCACACCAAAAACATCAGGCCTGCCGTTACCTACCACTACCATGTCGTCCGCATCATACTCCATTGTCAACTCGCCGTTCTTTTTAACATACACCTCTTCGCCTGTAGCAGGGTCAATCCCATAAGAACGTACAGCCCAAATGTTCGTTGGACTGTATCCGTCCACATACTGTTGCATCGTATTACTTTTACGTTGTGTCTCATTAAAGGCATCCAATGATTTACCCAACCCGCCATATTCACTTTGGTTATAGGCTGCCGTCAATCTGATTTGCCACATAATACGCTCCTTAAGATTATAGAGAGGAGAAGCTGCCAATACCAATTCTACTCCCTTCTTTTGAAGATAACCCAAATCCATTGGGTAAGAACCGATTCCCGTAGAAGGCACTTGGGGAACAAATATAATATTAGGGTTAGTCTTTGATTGATAGATATTGAAAGTCATTGAATATTTTCCACGTAAAAGACGTACATCCACCCCCGCGCTATAATCTTCAGCCGTTTGCCACGGTAAGTTCGGATTAGCAAGTTCGGAAAGATAAAACCCTTGACCAAAATAATTACTATTTAAAAAATATTGGTAGATTGATTTCGAAGGCGCTCTTCCTTGATTCTGATTACCCGTAATACCCGTTGAAGCTCTCAGTTTCAAAATATCTATCCACTTCACATCTTTCATAAAAGGTTCCCTGTCGATGTTCCATCCTAAACCTGCCGACCAGAAAGATTTATATAATTTATTGGAGCCGAAAGTGGTAGCCCCGTCAAGGCTATACGTAAAATCAAACAAATAACGCTCCCCGTAATTATAATTAAAAGCGCCCATAAGACCTACCGAACGGCGATCACTCAAATAGTAACCCGGTTTCGATTCCTCCTTATAACTATGAGCCAAATTAGGAGTACCTTTGCTTCCATAAGGAAATCCTTCCGCTGTAACGCTGATATAGTCGTTTTGTGTTTGGTTAAGTTGGCTTCTGGCAAATAGGGTTATTGAATGTATGTCCTTAATGAAAGTTGCATAAGACATATCCACATAACCCTTATAGGTCAAACTCTTAGAATCCTTGTTGTAGTATTCTCCCTGATAATATGACGACACGTTAGCATACTTCGTATGCTCTGGAGAAGTAAACTGTACGGTTTTATTACGCGCATTGGTCAAGTCCAATCCTCCCCTAAGCCGAATCTTCTCCGTAGGCGTGTATTGAATACTAAGACTGTTTGACACATAAATTTCATTCGACTCATTTTTACTGCCGAGCAAAGCATCATACAAAGGATTCGGAATATCTCCCGTTATCGGAGAAAGAAGACCCAATGACCCTAAACCCCACCGGGTTTGGAGAAACTTGTCAACGCCACCGTCAACATTTCTTTTTCTGAAATAAGGACTTGTATTTACCCACGTACTAAAACTACCGTACGGACTCTCCGTACCGGTATAGCCGTTTACGTCCAAATAATCCGATATTTTCAACTGCTTGGAAAGATAAGACAAACCAATATTTCCACCCCAAGTTTCACGTCCCGAACCTTTCATCACACCAACCGTATTCTTATACTTAGCGCCGGCGTCAATGGATAATTCCTCATTACCTCCCGAAATTCGTACGGAATGACCGTGAGTAAATCCCGTTTGTACAGGCTCGCTTAACCAGTAAGTATCCACTCCCCTCTGAATATCCGCAAGCCGGTAATTGTACAACTCATCCAACGCCTTTTGATAATAAGCATAATAATCCCCCTCTTGTAATACAAAATATTTACCCGATAAACGTTCAAATTCCAATTTTTCAGTCGCATTCATCATGTTGAATACAGAAAGGTCTGGAGCGGAAAGTATCAAGTCGGCGTTATAGTAAACTTTCAATTCACCCGGTTTAGGTTTTATGGTTTCAATAACAACCACCCCATTAGCGCCTTTCGAACCATAAATAGCGGTAGAACCTGCATCTTTCAATATGGTGATGGATTCAATCCGATTAATATCCAAATCTTGAACCCTCGCTAAAGAAGATTCCACCCCATTGATAACAAACAACGGCTGATTGGGGTCTGCGCTAAATTCATCTTTAATGGCATTGAGAGTTGCGCTGCCCTGCCCTCTAAGTTCAATAGTAGCTAAAGCATTCGGATTAGAACCCAAATCTAAGTTATCAATAACCAAAAAAGAAGGGTCTAATACTTTCAAACCCTGTATGACATTGCTATTCCCCACACTCTTCAGTTCAGTACCCTTATAGGAAGACGTTGCGCCCGTAAAGCTGACTTTATTCCGTTGGAAGATACCCGTTTCCACCACAATCTCGTCCAACACATTATTTGCATAAAGCAATTTTACATTATAAACACTCACCCCCTGTTTAACCTTCACTTCCTGTGGATTCATTCCTACAAACGAGAAAACGAATGTTCCTTCTACATCTGACAGACTAATGACATATCTCCCATTCACATCGGTAGTGGTTGCTACATTTTTGTTAGATTTCAACACAACAGCAACGCCCGGAAGCGGAATAGCATCTTCGTCCGTTACCATTCCTGTAATCCTGACAGGTTGCTTGGGTTGTTGAGCAGTTATTTCCAACGGATTAGCCGTATTGACATCCGTAGTTTCTGCCTCCGCACCCGTAGCGCTACACAGTAAAACAAACAAAAACAAAAGCCGGAATAGCAATCTTTTCTCTACAAAAAAATTCAATTCCTTTCTAAGACATTTGTTATAAGTTTTTTTAAGCATTCTCCTAAGCATAAATTCATAAATATATTTAATTAAACTCCACCCCTAATTTCACATAACTTGTTAAGCCTGTTCAAGATTGTACAAAACTATACAAGAAAACTTATAAATCCTTTTTCTGTCAACAAAAATAGTTACTTTTTATTGACAAAACGCCATCCGTGAAACAAAATTACGGCTAACTATCTAAATAGGAAATTACACACATAGGGTATATGTTGTATTTAATATTTATTTTTGTGTGCGAAAATACAATAAGAGATTTTACATGATACAACCTATCCGTCAGAAGCAATTACAAACACAACAACAGTTACAAACCCTTTCGCCACAACAAATTCTTGTTGTGAAATTATTGGAACTTCCGGCTGTAGAATTAGAAGACAAGATACGTGCCGAATTACTCGAAAATCCGGCTTTGGAAAAAATAGAAAATGAAAGTTCGACAGAAGATAATTCCGATGACGATAGTCTTCCTGAAAATAACGAAGACTCCGGTACCGAATACGATTCCTTAAATGATTATTTGACCGAAGACGACATTCCCGACTACAAACTACAAGAAAATAATCGCTCAAAAGAAGGACAGGTTGCCGACATCCCCTTTTCCGACACAACCTCTTTTTACGAACTGCTACAAGAACAGTTAAGAGAACAGAATCTAACAGAGCGTCAACGAGAGATAGCCGAATACGTAATCGGTTCCCTTGACGACGACGGACTGCTCCGTAAATCATTGCAAACCATTAGCGATGAATTAGCTATCTATGCTTCCATAAATACTTCTATTACGGAATTGGAAGAAATTTTGAAAATCATACAGGAATTCGACCCCCCCGGTATAGGAGCAAGAAACTTGCAAGAATGTCTGCTATTACAAATCAAACGCCGCAAACGGGAAAGGAAAACCGATTCCGCCATAAACATACAGGAAACCATTATTACAGATTATTACGAAGAGTTCACCCACAAACACTGGGACAAAATCATCCAAAAACTTAAATTGAACGAAGAAGACTTTGAAGAAGCGGTAGCCGAAATAACCAAACTCAATCCATGCCCGGGTAGTTCGCTCGGAGAAACTATCGGACGAAACATACACCATATCGTACCCGATTTCCTCGTGGAAATGGATGAACAAAACTCAATCAACGTAAGTCTTAACAATCACAACATTCCTCAATTGCGGATGAGTCGGGAATTCGCCCAAATGATAAAAGAACATACGAAAAACAAAGCGAACCAATCCAAAGAAGCCAAAGAAGCAATGATATTCCTCAAACAAAAAATGGATGCTGCGCAAGGCTTTATTGATGCCGTCAAACAAAGGCAAAACACCTTGATGACCACCATGCAAGCTATCGTTCACCTGCAACGTCCTTTTTTCTTGGAAGGAGACGAATCATCACTTCGCCCGATGATATTAAAAGATGTAGCCGAATACACAGGATTGGATATATCCACCATATCTCGGGTAAGCAATAGCAAATACGTACAAACCGATTATGGAATCTATTCCCTGAAATACTTTTTCAACGACGGATATACCACCGAAGACGGCGAAGAAAAATCGGTACGCGAAAGAAAAAATCTCCTTAAAGAATGTATCGATAACGAAAACAAAAAGAAACCCCTTACCGACGATGAATTAGTAGACGTATTAAAACAAAAAGGACACCCCATAGCAAGAAGAACAATAGCTAAGTACCGTCAACAATTGAACATTCCGGTAGCAAGGCTAAGAAAATAACACCCCCTCCCATCCGCTGAGTAATACCTTGTTTCGGTTAGTCTATGAATATACGTGCCTTCTTTACGCTTCTCCTCTAACACTGATAACCGGAGGCACACCTTCCCTGTCTTCATCCTTCAAACAGATAGAAGAGTACGAATGTTCATATTTTCTAATGTTATCCTCAAGTGCGTGCAACAACCGTTTGGCATGTTCAGGAGCCAAAATAACACGAGATTGCACATCCGCTTTGGGCAACCCGGGCATCACTCGTATAAAGTCCAAAATAAATTCCGAACTCGAATGAGTAATAATAGCTAAGTTCGCATAAGCGCCTTGAGCGACATCCTCTCTTAAATCTATTTGCAATTGGTGATGGTCGTCTAATTTTTCCATTTTTTTCCTAACAGCTGTCATAAATTTGTGTATGCGAATCGAAACTCCGAAACTTCAATTTGCCGTAAAGTCGTGTTCGTATGCTTTTTGTATTTATTTAATAACTTGGTTGCCTCTTTCTCTAAATCTTTTTTCCTTTTGGAAAAATAAATCATACATACGCGATTAGAAATACCTTTCTCGTTTTCGAGATAATTTTTGAGTTGATAGCTATAAACCTCCCTCTTAGGAAGAAATCCATGTTTGTCTAACTTTAGGCTATCTACCAACTGTATGTCGGTATAATAGACAATCGTATCCGTAAACGAAGCCGAAATCCCCCAAATATAAACTTCCTCCTTTTCCTTTTTCAACGAAAAAGCAGAAAGAAAAACAAAAGAGAACAAAATCGCCCAACCGGTTCTTGCAAATTTCATAAATATTCTTTCGTTACGCCTGATTAACCCAAATAAGATTTGAGTAATTTACTACGATTACTTTGCCGCAATCTTCTGATTGCTTTCTCCTTTATCTGTCGAACACGCTCACGGGTAAGACCAAACTTGTCCCCTATTTCCTCTAAGGTCATTTCTTGGTGTCCGATACCGAAAAACATCCGAATAATTTCCTTCTCCCTGTCGGTTAAAGTAGAAAGCGCTCTGTCAATTTCTCTCGAAAGAGATTCATTTACCAAAGAACGGTCAGCCATAGGAGAATCATCGTTAACCAACACATCAAGCAAACTGTTATCCTCTCCTTCCACAAAAGGCGCATCAACAGAAATATGACGTCCCGAAATCTTCAATGTATCGGAAATCTTATCCACCGGAATATCGAGTTCTTCAGCCAACTCCTCAGGAGAAGGACGACGCTCGTTTTCCTGCTCGAACTTGGAGAAAACCTTACTGATTCTATTCAGAGAACCCACTTGATTCAAAGGAAGACGCACGATACGCGACTGTTCCGCCAAAGCCTGTAAAATAGACTGTCGAATCCACCAAACCGCATAACTGATAAACTTAAATCCCCGCGTTTCGTCAAATTTCTCAGCAGCTTTGATAAGTCCCAGATTTCCCTCATTGATTAAATCAGGCAAACTCAATCCTTGATTTTGGTACTGTTTGGCAACCGAAACAACGAAACGCAAATTAGCGCGTGTAAGTTTCTCCAATGCCATCCGATCACCTTTACGAATACGTTGCGCAAGTTCCACTTCTTCCTCTACAGTGATAAGGTCTTCACGTCCTATTTCTTGTAAATATTTATCCAGAGAAGCGCTTTCTCGGTTAGTGATGCTTTTGGTTATTTTTAACTGTCTCATTCTAAGAAAATAAGAAAGGTGCAAAGTTATGAAAATACAAGGTAAGTATATCCCCTTTGCACACTTTTTTTATTTTTAAAATATTAATGACTCTTTCTCCTCCAATCCTCCTTCGTCCGATTGCTTATTCTTGTGTCAGATCAATGGCATAATTAGCCCGTTTACCGGACGGATAGATACCCGTAAGGAATAACGCTTGGTCGGGAGATTTGATAGCAGCCTTTACGGTTTCTTCCAAATCACTGATTTTACGCATGGGTTGATTATTCGCTTTCAAAATGATAAATCCTTTACGGACATCCGTATCAGCCATCTTACCGGAACTCACTCCCGTTACTTGTAAACCATAACTTAAATTCAATTGCTTTTTCAACTCGCCGGATAATTCCTTGAAAGCTGCGCCGAGAATTTCTACCCCCGTATTTTTAAGCACTTTGGTATTCCCCTGTTCATTTTTCAACAGCACTTCTACTACTTTCTCTTTCTTATCACGGATTAGCTTTACTTTCACTTTGTCACCCGGACGATGCCTTGCCAATGCTTCTTGCAAATCAGCAAATTTGGATATGGTTTTATCGTCAATGCCAATAATCACGTCGTCTATCTTTATATCGGCGGCGGCAGACCCCCCCTCGATTACCTCGCTCACGATAACCCCATCTACAACACCCAATGCCTTTTCTTTTTGCTTTTGTTTTTCATCGCCTCGGGAATCGCCTACAGAACCGCCTTTGATGCCTAACAAAGCGCGCTGAACCGTTCCATACTGCTTTAAATCTGCAACAATTTTAACCATAATCCCGGTGGGAATAGCAAAACCATATCCGGCGTATGCTCCCGTAGGAGAAGAAAGCACCGCATTGATTCCCACCAACTCCCCTTTGGCATTAACCAAAGCGCCTCCGCTATTTCCGCGATTGATAGCGGCATCCGTTTGAATAAAAGCCTCTACGCCTCCATTGTAAACGCCCAACGAACGCGCTTTTGCGCTAACAATACCTGCTGTTACCGTAGAAGTCAAATTAAAAGGATTACCCACTGCCAGCACCCACTCGCCGACTTTTAAAGCGTCGGAATCTCCAATGGGAAGAGTAGAAAAATCATTCCCTTCTATTTTAACCAAAGCCAAATCAGTATTGGGGTCTGTCCCTATGATACGTCCTTTAAACTCTCTGTTATCGTTCAACGTAACGCTAATTTCATCCGCTCCGTCTATCACATGATTATTGGTAACAATATATCCATCCTTGGAGATGATAACACCGGAGCCAAAACCCACTCTGGGTTCCGTCTGTACCTGACGTTGTTTTCCCATACCTTCCCCAAAAAAATAATCAAAGATATCCGGCATTTGCTGCATGGTTGTCGTTTTTGACATCTCGGTGGATTTAATATGCACTACTGCATGAACAGAAATTTCAGCAGCATGAGTTAAATCTACCGGCTGGGCTTCCACCCCGTCAAATATAGCCAATTTGACATTAGGGTTTTGTGGAAACATCTCATTATACGTTTTCAATTCCGACGTACCCGGTTTCGTCTTCATCATTGAAAACGTTGTGAGCCCTGCAATTCCCGAACTGAGAAGAATAACAGCTCCTATCACAAGAATCCATTTAGTTACTCGTTTCATACTCTTAAATTCTTTTTATTGTTAATTATATACTATTGATTTAACTATTCCGACGTTAAAATAACAACAAATTTAGCCGGTTTATTCTGTTTTCCTTACTTTCTTATTCTCTTTTAACAGTGCATACAGCGACTTAACAACGGTTAACGGCACAAGAGAAAAACGTTAACAGGATTTTATGATACAAAATGATTCCACACTTGGCTCGTTGACTATACATACCTCTCTTTTCCATATCCGAAAAATAAAAATGAATATCCGTAACAATTCCCAAATAGGTTTTGTATAGAAAAGGCGACTCGCGCGCTTGCCCTACGGCGTCAGGAACAAAACAGACACTCAATAAGACAGCGCAAGTGGATAACGTATAACGTAGGAGCAAAACATACCTTACCCTCCCCCAAAAATAGGGCAAAAAATGAATAAATAGAGCCAAATTTTCCATGAAATTTTTTGGTATTATTCAACGATTTTATTATTTTTGTAATTGCAGAGAAGAAATACGGAGTCGTGTCTTCCGCATGTAATCGACGCAATAAACCGCTTCCGCATGAATGGGTATACCGTACGGTGGGCAGTAAACCCGGAAATCGGAAAGAAGTTTATTCAGGTAACAGCCATACAAGAGAATCGATTGACAGATGCGCGCTGAAGATTGATACCCGCCGAACAGGCTGCTACCCTGCGTCCTTACCCCCACCGGCAGACGGCACGGAACCCGTAGGGCTTGCAGGAGCAAGGCATACCCTTTCCCTCTCCCCTCTTGGTTTCCTAAAGCGTTCTTCTGTATGATGCGTGCAGTACACTCCCGCTTGAGTTAGCGTACGGCTCCCGAGTGAGCCGTAAAAGGAAGAGTCGGGATGGAGGCCTGCTTAGGCAACTGCTGTGGGTGGCCCGGATTATAGAAACGCCATTTATAGTTCGGTACGGTTATGGGCAAACAGTTATCTACGTCATGATACCGGTAGCAGAAGACAGGGAATCCGCAGAGGGATGGTAGGGCAAGGTGCGCCTTCCCCTGCATTTCTGCATCCCCTCTGTCAGAAAACAGCGCAACATGGAGGCGAGTTTTACCCGCCCCTGTGTTGCCTCTAACCCAAATAACACAACAATGAATGAACACCCCACAGTAAAACAAATAGACAATAAAATTTTGAAAACCCCATAGTTCCACCCATACCCTTGATTATCAACAACTAACAGAACATCCGATTCTAAATAAGCAAACAATTGAATATCAACGAATTGAGAACACACATACCCCCGTTTTTAACCCCTGTTTGTCAATAAAAAGTA
>SNRY01000470.1_pt1 | contig 13511 bp, 10 predicted proteins | sample 4693421 | NCBI WGS metagenome assembly SNRY01 (sample SAMN11003215, study PRJNA524138) | termite gut metagenome | isolation source: Bacteroidetes bacterial symbionts from single cell of protist host amplifed... | host: Streblomastix strix ... | reverse complement strand
TAGAAATCAGTCTATGACAATCTTCGAGTAATCAAACAATAAATGATAAATAGAAAACGGATCCTGTTTTTCTGTATTTCGTCTATGTTTAGATGCGTATGTTCCTTCATAATTAGGATTTAAACGACATTGGACTAACGAACTATCAGTAGTTATAGTTGCTTTTTTACTTAGCTTTCTATTGATGCTATCCGATACGTTAAAATGTGTGATTGATGCCGTTTCAATAAAAGCTATCTGTCCTTCAAATGATAATCTTACACTCATATAATTTCTGTTGACAAATTTTTCAATATCTTTAATATAATCGGTAGTATCGGACAATGTCTTTATTCGCTTACATTCAATGGCAAAATAGATGTTTTCATCATTTTCTTTCCAAACATTCTTTAGCCCTAATTGATTGATATAAATGTCTATTTTATCCGGCTTTTGTTTATTATCATTGGAATCAATATATTCTTTTTGTGTCTCAGCAAGAAAACCAATTTTATCCAAAGCAGACATTTTATTCTTCAATAAATGCTTATTCTTAATCAAGTAATCTTCTATTAATCTGAATTTTAAATAATCTTCAAAGGCATGAGTTGTATGGTTTCTTACATAGTCTTTTGAATATTGAACTTTATCTTTAACAAGTATTGAATAACATTCCACAACATACCATAGAATGTTTATTATCCTGTTTTCTGCCATAAGACGCTTTCTATTCAATACAAATTTAGAAGCTTTATCCATTTCTTCAGATTATTGTTTTGACTGATTTACTTCGGCTGCTTCTATCTTTTCTTTGAATTCTGCAACATCGTACCACGCCATAGCCCGATGCCAACATTTGTATTCCTTGGGTTTGATTATATAGAAAGAATTATCCTCAAATCCTTTTATATCTTTTTGTATGAATAAGTTTTTGGTAGGGTCTGCTGTGTTTGTAATTTGAGAGATACTTAGGTTATTTGCTAATCTTTCCAATACCTCACTTTCATCTTTTTTATCTTTCAAATAAAGAATTTTTACTTCCGGTTCTTCTGATAGGAAAACAAAGTTCATAGCAATAAAATGGTCTAAAGGATAGATTTCTACTTGAATAAATTCACCTTTGTAAATAACTTCAAATTCTTTTACAAAAACTTCCGCATAATTTTTCAAAACAGTCTCCCTATGTCTATAATCTTTTTTATCAATAGAAGTAAATTCCGTGATTAAGTTTTGCTTACTTTCCTGAAATTGATATCTTGAAACATGTAAGACGTAATCAATCAGGTCTTTTTCATATCCTTCTATTCCATATAATTGATTAATAATTTCATTGATTTCGAATAAGATATTTTTATTTACAGGCAAAGATTCAGAACGAATTTCTTGTTTATAATAATCTTCAAAAGGTTGTAAAAATTTATTAGACAAAACTATTAATTCTTCCATTGGTTCAATCAAGGGAAATGATAAGTATTCTTTCAATTTAATGGCAGGACGTGTAGATACCCCCCATGCAGATGATGATAAAAATTGAAAGTATGTATGAACTTGTGAGATTAAAATTGGGTAGATTTCTTTTAGCTTATTGACGTTTTTTTCCGATGTGATAGTAATGACATCATGACGATTTACAGCCGTTTTATTGTTATACGAAACAACAATTTCCGACTCATTTGATGTTTGCATCTTCAAATAAATATGTTCTCCTCTAAACAACTCAATGATTCGTCCACTTTCTAACAAAACATCATTTCCTGACAATATATTGTTTGGATTTATATGTGTATAATAAGATACTATTTCCTCATTTTCGACAATAGGTAGCCCTACTAACGAATCAAATGGACAAGGTTTGAGCGTTCCTTTAAGGATACCATCACCACAAAATATTGTTGCATTGTCTATGTAATTTTCTAATTTATTTTTATTTGAGAATATTCGTTTTATCAAATTGAAATCCAAACTATTTCCATATAACGCTACTTTAAACATCCAATCATTTTCAATAAAGAGAGATTGCGGAATTTCTTTTTGGTCATATTTCTCAATGACAAGTATTTTAAAGTACTTTAGGAAATAATTAATCTTTACCGATTGATGATTAACTAAATTCTTCTGATGTTCATCGTCGTTTGATAAGCGGAAATAAACAATACTTGCCGGACTGTCTTTTTTTTCAAAAATAAGTCGCCTTACCGGAGACAAGTCAAAGAATTTATCAAGACAATAGTTTGTTAGAAACTTATTTTTAAATACTTTGGTTGTTGAAGAAACATTGTAAAAAATCGTACTGGTTACAATCAGAGCAACCTTTGTCTGCGGAGACATAAAATCTTTAACTCTTAATAAAAACGATTGAGCGATTTCTATTTTTCCCTTAATCGGTTTATTATAACTGTTTATTTTATTAACCCATTCTAAATGCTTTTGGGATTTATCTTTTTTCCATGGCGGATTTCCCAAAATATAATCTGGAGATATTTTTTTTATAATCTTATTATATCTGTGTTCCGTATTAAAAAAATCAGCATGAAATAGGTTTTCATCCAACAGATTAGGAAACTTGTAGATATCAATATCTTTAGGGTCTTGATAGTCTAATAATGCAATATAAATAGAGAAACAAGTTACTTTTAAGGCTTCTTCATTGATATCAACCCCCAATAAATTATTCTTCGCAATTTCTCGGATTCTATTGCTGAACTGTTTTTTATCTTCATTTCCATTGAGTTCAATCTCTTTCTCAATCATTTTTCTTAAAGATTGAACAAGGAAAATACCCGAACCGACAGCCACTTCAAAAATTTTACATTCAGAAGTGTTTTTTTCATTTAAAAAAACATCAATGGTGTCATTCAAAATATAGTCTGCTAAAAAAGCAGGCGTATAGACAGCAGCCTGTAAATCTCTTGTTTCAGGATCTATCAGAGATTCATATATTCCGGAAATTACTTCAACAGGGATAATTGAAAAATCAAAAACATCAAAATAAAAATCTTTACCATAAAATAATGTTCCTTTCTCCGGTATTTCACCCTTAAAAATTTTGGATAAAGCAATCGCTTGTTCATCTGTTAAAGTAATAACTACATCTTTGAATAATACGCCATTAAATTTATCATTGAGTTTTGCAAATAGTTTGCTGAGTGTTTCAGGCTTTTGAATTAAATTACTAAAACTTGCCCGTTTACTTGTTAAATCTTTCCCGAAAATATATTGTTCATCTATTGCTACATCTCTATCTATAAGATAGCGTATGAATATTAGCTTTAATATCAAAGAATTAGGAATACTTCCATTAGGATCATTGTTTTTATCTATTAAAGCAACCCTAACATCCTTAATATTTTGAAACAATTGATCGTTAACCCTCTTTGTTGTTTCTTGTTTCTTCTTAATACTGAGATATTCATCTTGAAGCCATTTCCATGTAAATCCACTTTGTAAATTCCAAAAAGAGAATTTTTCATTTCTTTTTTCCTCAGATAGTACAATTTCTTCTAAACGACTATCTTTTTTGATATAATTCAGTGCATTGTAAACGTGAATATCATTCTCTTTAATTATAAAAATTATAGGGGAATTATCAAATGACCAAACTTGTTTATGAATGTTATCCTCTTTCTCGCTGTCTTCTTTCTGTGTTAAGTCAAAAAATAAAATAAAAGGCTTGTTATTAAATATATAAATGGCATCTGGCTGCATTAATTCTAACTTTTTCCGTATCTCAGGATGCAAAGCAATACCATACCTATTTTCTTCATTTTTAAAGAAAATAGTGTCTGTATCTTTTAATCCTAATTGAGCCAAAAAGTTGTCTAATATATCCCTTTTCATATTAAATTTTTCCTTTACAAAGGTATAATTATTTTATTCCTCTACAATTTAAACAAACTGTATATATTTATGGTTTGTTCAAGAAATGTGTAATTATTGAAATGTGTGTTTAATAATCTATAAATCAACAATAAAATAATGATGAAGCTACGTTGTGAATAGGAAATAACTCCCAAAGCTTGATAAGGATGGAGTTATTCTTATGTAACAACACGAGAAAAGGTTGTAATTTGTATATTTATCAGAAACCGCTTGTAATGCAGCTTTTTAAGTAGCCAACTACGCATTTTCTATATGGAACCATATTATTTAGCTGAGAATATTAACCAGCTCTTTCTTCATATCCTCATCAATCTCCCTATACCGACTAAAAGCTTTGCTCCCTTCTTTATGTCCACTTAGTGCACCGACAAGATTCGGGTCTTTCACCTTTTTGTAGATGTTGCCGATGAAAGTCCTCCGTGCCATGTGACTGCTTGCCACTTCATACAACGGCTTCTTGACTTCATCGTTGGTAAGCGGGTCAAGAATAGTTACCATCCTGTCTATTCCCGCCAACTTGAATGCTTCTTTGATAGCTTCGTTATATCGCTGCTCGTAAGTAAAAGGCAAAAGGCTATTACCCTCACAATCTTTGTATTTTTCTAAAATAACTTTTGCTTTATCGTTAAGCGGGACACGAACGGTTACCGGATTTCCTTCCTTGGTTTTCCGGGGGATGTATTCAATGGCTCCATTGATAAGATTTCGCTTTGTCATTCGATAAAAATCACCGATACGACAACCAATCAGACTTTGGAAAACAAATATATCACGCTGCACTTCGATTTCGGGATGATCGGATAAATCTTTTTCGAACAGCGTGTTCCTCTCCTGAAGTGTAATGTAAACAGGCGTTCCGTAAGTACATTCATCAATATGAAACTCATCAAAGGGTCTGTTGGCAGTCTTTTTCTTGTCGTAACACCAAAGAAAAAAGGTACGAATCCGGCAAAAACAGTCAATCAGGGTATTCTTACCTCTGGGTTTAGGTGCACGTTTCTCAGGAATGGTTTCGTAGAGTACCGGATACCTTTCATAGTAGATGTATTCATTCTCGAAAAAGTCCCACATATCATGCAAGGTATCGGGAGTGATAGTATCAATGTCTAAAGCGAAAGCTTTTTGTCCGCGCTTGGTTGCCCGAACAAAAAGCTCATAGCGCATCATAGCTCGGCAAATTACTCTGAAGTTCTTTTTCCGTACTTCCGATAATTTATGCTTGAGTAGGAACTCGTCGAGGAGTTGTTGAAACGTGGGCTTTATGGGCGTTTCTTCAGGAATATAATATTTTTTCGGGTTATAATACATATCTACTGTCAACTTCAACCAATCCTTGTCTATGGCTCCTTTATCAATAAGTCTGTATTCTTTCTCAATGTAGGTTTTCAGACTACGAACTCCTTCATTGATTTCATCCCGGAACTCATCAGGACAAACAACTTTGCTTTTGACTTGTTCGTCTTCATCATCCCACAAGTTAGGATTAATTGATAACTCTGTAGGAGTAATAGAATCTAAACGCCTGCCATCTCTCAATCTCACGTAAATGGTTGCCTTAGAATCTATGTCATGCCGTTTGGCAGCCTTTTTAACTATAAATGTTACCTTCATAAGATTATGATTTAGAATACTGTTACAAAGGTAAAAAACTTTCCCCACATTTTCCCCACACATGTCAAAAATGTTTCACTTCAATTAAATTCAATTAAACGAAAAATGAAATTTATATATTTAATATACAGTTAATTAAATCATATTTCAGCATGGTTTCAATAGATTAGATTTAGGTGTATTTTTAATATCTCGCCCGCGGGTCTGGGTACCCTTAATCCCTGATAATCAATTGATTATCAGGGATTTTCGCTTTTATAAAGCGTACTAAATGTGTACTATTTGCCGAAAATAAAAGAAGATGCGCTTCCCTCGTTTAGCGGCACAATATTTAGATATTATTAACCTGAATTCGACGAAAATTCAGGTTAATCGGCAATTTCCGATCAAATACAGTTCTCCCTCTACACTTTCCATAAGTGAATTTAATATAGTAAAAACCCGTAGTGCATTTAGGCAATACAAGTTTTTAAGTTGTTAATATTCTTGTTGTTTAATTTGTTAATGAGTTGTATGATAGTGAGCGCCATTATTTTAGAGAGAATTCTGTTTTTAAATCCGTCAAAGGATTTGGCATAATTTCTGCGAATCATAAATTGGTCGCATAGCTGAGAAAAGAGCGTTTCGATTCTCTTTCTGGATTTTCGAAAAATGGAGTCTTGTTTCTTATAGTCGTGCTGATTCATTCGCATAGGCACCTCCATTTGGATGTGGTTGGACTCAAATAAATCCAACTGGTAATTTCTGCTCAAATACCCTTTGTCTGCCAATATAATACAGTTTTGATGAGAGAGCTTGACATCTTTCAAGTAATGAATATCATGTACGGATGCTTTAGTCAAGTCAAAATCCGAGAAAACACCCTCTATAGTACAGATAGCATGCAGTTTATATCCGTAATAGTAGATTTTTTGTGTGGCGCAATAGCCTTTATCAGGATAAGTGTGGATGTTTTCCTTGCAGATACGGCAACGAGAACTGCGGCTTAACCTGCAAATCTCCACCGGCATGCTATCCACGATGTAATAATCTCTATCTGAGGTGATTTTCTCTGCCATCGCTTGGCGAATCCGTTCTCTATGAGAAAACAATCTACGCCTCCTGCGATTATACACACTACGTTCTATCCGCTGGGACAAAGAATCAGGTAATATTCTAAATAACTGATATTCAGAATCAATACCCATATATTCAGCCGTTAAGTCTATCCCTATGAGTTCTATATCACTCAATTTGGGTTGACGGATTTGGTGTAAGAAGTTCTTTTTAGATTCTATGCTTCGTAAGGTTTCCATTATTTTTCTGTAATTTGCACCGAAGTTGTTCATCGTATTTAATCGTTTGTTAGACAATTAAATATAATCATTTTATTGATTATGAACAACTTCTTTTTTCTGTTTTGCTAAATGCACTACGGGTTAGTAAAAAGTAGGTTCTATTTCAGAGGCACAAATCCTATCGGGATATTTGTTCTTTATCGAATTTAATGGAAGGTTTTTTAGGAAAGAAACTATATGCCCCTAAAGCCGCCAACAGATTCATGATGAAATTAGCAGGACTTCTGTGTCGGGAATGTTCTATATAGCAAATATTCTTCAACTCATCGTTTATGGTTTCAATGATTGACCGCTTCCTAAGCAGTATCTTGTCATTGACACTCATCAACCGGTTCTTCATGTTCTTCTTTATACCGGTAACCAGATGAATGCCCTTGTTAAATAGCATTTCGAATAAAGAGGCAGAGATATACCCTTTATCTGCGTATAATTTTCCGAACAGACCTTTACTTAACACACTAAAAACCTTTTGATTGCGGTCGTCCACATTTCCTCTTGTCAAGCAGAAGTTTACTAACTCGCCACGTTCATTACAGAGCAAATGAAGCTTAAAACCAAAGAACCAGCCCATGGTGCTTTTCCCAATTTCAGCTAAACCTTTGAACACTTTATTTCGTCTGATCCGTTTGTTATGACAAATCCGAATACAGGTACTGTCTACATAAGTGATGCCGGTACATTTTCCCAAACAAATCAATTTTAGGAAAAGAGCAAATTGTATAAAGACTTTACTCTGTAGCTCAACAAAGCGGTTGTATGAAACTAAATCAGGAAACTCACGGGTTAAATATTTCTGTACATAAAACAGGTAATAATGCTTGAAATTACGGAAGGTTCCAAAATGAAATCCGATAAGTATTGTCATTATTTCACTATCACTCATGCGAGAGGGACGGTGATATTTCTTCTTATCAAGAGCTTCTACTTGATGTTTTTGAACTTCCAAATCAAATTCTTTGCAGAAATCGTCCGCAATACAGAATATTTCAGTAAGTTTATCCGGGGTAAGCATAGGATTTGAGTGTTTGTTATATTATTGATAATCAACTATAAAAATAACATATTCAAACTATATTTACCCTGTTTTTATTCTCTTTTTTCGTCGAACTCAGGTTATTAACGGTAATACGGTTTTGTTTTTTCGGATTTTCACCTTTTCTCTTTCTCTAAAACCTCGTTTATCACTATCTTAGCAGTACAAAAGACAGGGCAAATGATAAAAAAGAAATTCAAGTTACTTCAAGTACTCATAGACAGATGTGTAGCACATGACTATGATCAGGTCAGGGAAGCCTTATCCATGAAAATGTATTATCTCAGCGGCAAGCAACGCCCGGACTATCTAAGGAAAGAGATTTTCAGGATAACGGAAGAACTGGTAGCCATGAATCAAAAAGTTCCAGCTTTACAAACCGTTGCTTTCGATTGGAATATTCCCGGTTTTATTTGGGAAAGTACGTTTTATGAAACTCTTACGCTTCTCGAGCGTAGAAAATACATTGCTTTCCCCTATGAAGATTTTGATGACAAGCTATATGTTGAAAATCCGGCTTCATATGACGGGGAGCTACCCTATTTATCTCTCATCGTAAAGACGGTTGTTTACAGCAAGTACTTGGAAGACCTGCAAAAAGAAGAAAAAGAGTTGTTGCCTGTGAGTGCAACAACTAACCTCGTAACGGTATCCAAAGAAGATAGTCCTTCCAAGAAGATAGTGGGAAAAGACAACCCGTTTAATTGCAAACTGGACGGCGATGCAATCAGGCTTCTAACGGATTGTGTCAACGATGCCCGCATTTTTACGACCGAAATTACGCCCCAACTGCTTGAAAACTTCTTTTATTGCCGGTTGGAGGGAGCCTTGAAGTCAGAGAATAATCGCCTGTTGGCTTACTTTATGACACAACTGAGCCTGAGGAGATATATTACCTATGAATGGCAATCCGTGATAGCCAACCACAAACTCATACTTGCTCCCAAGAAGGAGAAATATCTCAATACCAGTGATTTGTCCACTGCCAACGACAATATTAAGTATATCGCTCCCAAGAAATCGGAAATCATCGACAAGTACGTCAAAGAACTGAAAAAACATTGAGCATAGGTTGATAGCTCACACAAAGCTCAAGCAAAGTTCATTTTCACCTCTCTACCTTTGCCTTCGTAATCGATTACAAGATAACGGAGGGTGCACACTCCATTTGTTTAATTTCAGATTCTATCAAACAATGGAAAAAAGTATGGAGGCACGGGTTTACGAACTCGAGCAACAGATTTTCTTAACAAAAAACATACTTAGCTTTGAGGAAGCGAGTAAGTTCCTTAACCTGTCCAAGAGTTACCTGTACAAATTAACGTCGGGCAACTTAATCCCTCACTACAAGCCGCAAGGTAAGATGCTGTATTTTGAAAAGGAAGAACTGGAAGCGTGGCTGCGCCAGAATCCGGTAAAAACACAAATGCAGATTACAAGAGAAGCGCAACAGTATGTCATGTCAAACAAGCCTTTAAGGAAGTAAGTGATGGCAGCGCATATACAAAATCACGAAACCATTATTCTCTGGCAAGCATCCCGCTTGAGGCTTACCGACGAGTGTGCAGTAGCCCCTGAAATTCTCCGTGTACAGGGTTCAGCCATAGGAACACTGGGCAACTTCAGTGCTTCCATCGGAAAGGCAAAGAGCAAGAAGACATTCAATGTATCGGCTATTGTTGCGGCAGCCTTAAAGAATGGAACAGTCCTGCAATATGTGGCTGAACTTCCCCAGAGCAAACGGAAAGTTTTATATGTGGATACCGAGCAAAGCCCCTATCATTGCCAAAAGGTGATGAAACGTATTGCCTGCATGGCAGGATTGCCCTTAAACAAGCACCCGGAGAATCTGGAGTTTCTGGCATTACGCAAACATCCCCGGAAACCCGGATAGCTATTGTGGAAGAAGCCATTTACAGTTCGGAAGGTTTGGGATTAGTCATTATTGACGGCATCCGGGACATGGTGTATGACATCAACAGCCCCAGCGAAGCCACCAGGATTATTTCCAAACTCATGCAATGGACGGATGAAAAGCAAATCCATATCCATACCATCCTGCACCAGAATAAGGCGGACGAAAATGCGCGCGGACATATCGGAACGGAACTGAACAACAAATCCGAAGCGGTTTTGGAGATTGCCAAAGGCAAGTTAGACAGTACTGTAAGTATTGTTCAAGCCATTCATATCCGTGCGATGGACTTTCAACCTTTTGCATTCCGCATTAATGAGGACGCTTTGCCTGAACTGGTGGAGGGATACAGCGTTGACAGGGGAAAGGGTGAATCCAAATTCTATGAGTACTTCGAACTGAAAGAGGAGCAGCACAGGCAAGCGCTAAAAGCTGCGTTTGTGGATTCGGCACGGTACGGATACAGCGACCTGATAAAAGCTCTCAAAGAGGGATACGCCACAATTGGTTGCAACTATGGAGAAAACAAGCTGGGTAAGCTAAAGACTTTCTTAGAAAACAAGCGCATGATAGTGAAAGATTCTACCAAGAAGTATGGCTTTAACCCGGACTATCACTATTAATCCGCTTTACTTTACGGAGAGGGTATATATAATAGAGTAAAGTAAAGCTTCTAAACTTACCGCTATTCGGAAGCACTTTACTTTACCCTGTACTGATATATACAGAGATAAAGTAAAGTACATATTTCACGATGTAAACTATTGCCCGTGAAAGAAAAAAGAATCAATTAACAATTGCAATCACAAAATCATGGATTCAAAAATAATCAACCGGTTCCCCATACGGGATTACCTTGCCGGTTCAGGTATTTATCCGGCAAAAGACAACGGTTATTATGGTATGTACCATTCTCCATTCAGGGAAGATCCTGATGCTAGCCTGAAAGTGGATTACAGCAAAAACCTGTGGATAGACTACGGGACAGGTGATGGTGGAACACTTATCGACCTTGTCATGCGAATGGAGAATTGTTCCAATGGCAAAGCCATGCAATTACTGCAGCAGAGGATTGCCGGTTCAGCCTCTTTTTCTTTTCACCGGGAAAAAGAGTTGGAGAAGCAAGAGCCAAGTATTTCTATTGAGAAAATCAGTGCACTTGCTAATCCGAATTTGCTCAGTTATCTGAGTCAGCGGTGCATAAACACCCGGATAGCCCGACTGCATTGTCAGGAAGTCCATTACAACGTAAAGGGTAACACCTATTTTGCTCTCGGATTCAGGAACGATGCCGGAGGCTATGAACTACGAAATAAGTATTTTAAGGGATGTACATCCAAAGACATCACATTCGTAAAAGCAGGCAGGAACACCTGTCAACTATTCGAGGGATTTATGGATTATCTCTCTTTTCTTACCCTGAAGAATTGGCAATATTCCCAAACGGATGTAATTGTCCTGAACTCATTGGCAAATCTACCCAAAGTTAGCAACAGGCTTACCAACTACGGCAATGTCAGTACCTTTCTGGATAATGATGCGGCAGGGAAGAATGCGGTTCAGGAGTTAAGAAGTTTCTGCAAGCAGGTTAATGACCAATCTGTATTCTATGCTACATACAAAGACCTGAATGAGTATTTGTGTGGCAAAAAACAAGTTCAGGAAAAACGGCAAAGCAGGGGGATAAAACGCTAAAGCGCATCGACGAGCAGGGGATATTTGAAACAATTGCCCTAGCTTATTAGGGCTTTTTCTTTACGCTCCGTTGCTCTACGCTAAAAATGCCCCAATAAGCCAAAGGGGGTTCCCCCTTTGGAATCCTCCCAATGGACTTCCTTGAAGAAGTCGGACAATCAAACTACAAATGTATAACAAATAAATGACATCCTACAATGGGATATGTGGTACTTCATTTGAAAAAGGCGTCAGGTAACGATGCCGGAACATCCGCTCATATTGAGCGGACAATCCATCCAAAAAATGCAGATGAAAGTCGTACGCATTTGAATCGGGAATTGATAGGGTTTCCTCAAAGTGTAAAGAATCGCACCGAAGCGATTCAGCACCGGATAGAGAATGCCGGTATTACCCGCAAAATAGGAAAGAATCAGGTCAGGGCAATAGGGGTGATGCTTTCGGGTAGTCCCGATGATATGAAACGAATAGAAGAAGCCGGAAGTCTAAATGACTGGTGTGCCGACAGTGTTGACTGGCTAAAGCAAACATTCGGCGCAGACAATGTTGTATCGGCTGTCCTGCACAGGGATGAAACGACTCCTCACATTCATGCGACGGTTGTGCCGATTGTTACCGGTGAAAGAAGAAAAGCCAAAGAGGAAAAGTCCACCGAAAGCAAAAAGAAATACAGAAAGAAGAATCCAAATGCTGCCCGGCTTTGTGCCGATGATGTGATGGCACGGGATAAGTTGAAAGGGTATCAGGACAGTTATGCCCAGAGGATGCAGGCTTACGGATTGCAGCGGGGTATTGAAGGTTCAGAAACCAAACATATCAATACGCAGCAATATTACAGGGAGTTGTATGTGAAAAATGAATATTTGAAGGGAGAGATTGAAGATTTGCAGGAGCAGAAAGAAGCCACCAAAGAAGAAGTCCGTCACGTCTATGACCTGAAAGACGAGGCACGGGATAAGTTTCTGGCTATGGATGAGTATGTTCGCAGAAAAGATAATGAATTGACTATCATTGAAACCAAACTCCAGCAAGCCAAACAGGAATACGAGCCTTATAAGGTGCAGGAAGAATTGAATCTGATTCATGAATTGTTCCCCATGATGAAAGAACAACTTCGCATCGCCGACCTTTGTCGGAAGATAGGTCTTGCCATTGAATCCATCAAGTCGTTGTTTGAGGGTAAGAGCCTTACAGCTAAACCCTTTTCTTTCTTTTCACCGGAACATAATCAAAAGTTCATGGCAGAGGATGTCCGACTGAAAATTGAGAAAGAACCGGATAATCCCAATAAGTTACGTTTGAATCTCAATGGGATGAATATTTTGGAATGGTTCAAGGTGAAATATCAGGAGGTTCAGAAGAAACACAATACTGGTAGAAAACCTGAGATAAATAAAAGTAAGGGGATTAAAATATGATAAATTCTATTGGCTGATAACCTTTTTTCTTGTTTTTTGCGTAGAAAACAAGAAAAAGTTCGTGTCTTTGCAGGAAAATAACTTTAAAAAATAAGAAATATGAGTAAATTACATGTAGACCAACAATCTATTAAAAAGATTTTATCAGAAAACAAAAGCAAATATTTAATTCCCGAATATCAACGCCCTTATGAATGGGATGAAGACAAATGTAGAACTCTTTGGGAAGATATTTTGGAATTTGCGATGCCGGACAACAATCCTGACAATTTCAACAGCAACGATGAATATTTTCTCGGTTCTATTGTTACGTTTAAAAATGAAAATGGGGATTTGGAAGTTATTGATGGACAACAACGTATAACGACTCTGTTATTGTGTTTAAGAGCAATTTATAAAAAACTTGAACCTGCGCAAGATGAGCAGAGTAAATATTTAAAAAGTGAAATCGAACCATGTCTTTGGCAAACTGAAGGAATACCGCCAAAGCCCAATAAAGATATTATAAGAATAGAAACAAAAGTTGCTACAGACAATGACCGTGATTCTTTCGTGAAAATATTGAAAATAGGTGAAGCTAATGGAAAAGATATTTATTCAAAGAATTTTCAATTATTCCAAAAATGGATTGATGAATATGTAAA
>SNRY01000469.1_pt1 | contig 13513 bp, 11 predicted proteins | sample 4693421 | NCBI WGS metagenome assembly SNRY01 (sample SAMN11003215, study PRJNA524138) | termite gut metagenome | isolation source: Bacteroidetes bacterial symbionts from single cell of protist host amplifed... | host: Streblomastix strix ... | reverse complement strand
TCTCAACGGTCATGTTATTGACAATCGTTTCGTAGTCTGTGTACCTGTCAAGCCCCGTATGAACATATTCGGCAATAACGCTCTCCCAATAACTGTTTTCCTTCAGGTCTTCCTGATGTTTTTTGAGTATGTATTCCTTTACTTTGTTCAAATTGGTTTCGGAAGGACCCTCCGTTGTCATCGTGTCTATCTCGGCATAAATGACATTCATTAAGCGGTCTTTCTTAGCAGGATCGGTATCGAAATAAATTTGAAATGTAAATTCTATCTGCGGATATTTGCTAATATCTCCACTTGTGGATACACTGTAAGTTCCTCCTTCTTCTTCACGCACTTTCTCCGTATATACAATGTCCAATATCTGGTCAAGAGCGCTCATTTGTATGTTTTCTTCCAACGTATAGTCACATTTGCCGGAATAAAGAATAAAATTAGAAGCTTTTGCCGTTTCTTGTTCTTTGATAAATTCGTTTTTGTAGATGCCTCGACGTATCGGCATATTTACATCTCTGAATGTTTCTTGCCGGTTGATTGCGGGGAGCGAAGCCAAATAAAGTTCGATATACGGTTTCATCGGTTCTAAATCCACATTGCCTGCAAAGATGAAGGTGAAATCACTTGCGTCTTTGTAACGGTCGTTATACATGGAGAGGATTTTATCGTAATCTATTTGGTCAACCATCTCCGGTTTTAGCCGAAAGGCTCTCGGATGATTCATGTAAAGAGCCAAGCTGATGGAATCGGAAAATGCTACCATCGGGTTCATCTCTTGATTTTGCAAAGAGGCTTTCGTGCGATTCTTATAGGAAGCAAACGCCTCTTCGTCTTTGCGAGGAGCGGTAAACCAGAGATAGGTTAATTGCATCATGGTTTCAAAATCCTTTGGCGAACAACTACCGTTTACACTTTCGGTATTTCTTGCCACAGAAGCCGATGCCCATGCTTTCTTACCTGCCAACATCTTTTCCAAATCAACCGTACTGAAATTACCCAAGCCGCCGTTAGAAACTACCGGATTCATCACTGCGATATTAAGAATTTCCGAATCGGGAAACAGAGAACTGCCTCCCTCACTGAATGCATGCATACGAATTTCATCGGCTTTGAAATCCGTTTCCTTCAGAATCACTCTTACACCGTTGGACAACGTAAGGGTCGTTGTTCCGAACACATCATCCTTCTTTTCGGACAGTATCTTGCCCGGTTGAGGCAGTTGAGAAATCAAAGGTTCGTCGGATACCTTATCTACATAAGCGGTAAGCTCTTCCGTTTTTATTTGGTTAAGAATGTCAAGTATGGCTTCTTTCGCAGGATACGTTATACTTTCTTTATCGGGACCAAAAAGCGTGATAACCTGATTGCCTCCCGGCATTAATTCTCCTGTCACCTCATTCAAAAATTGCACCGGAATATTGGGAGCCAATTGATTGAAGATGGCATATTCGTTTTCAATGCCCGGAGCAGGTTCATTGTCAAGAAAAAGGCGAACATACTCACGCACATAACCGTCATTTTTTCTTTTATCGCGTTCGTTGTACGCCGATTCCAAATACCGGAGATATTCGGCACGGGCACGGGAATATTCCGATTCGGTAAACCCAAACCGGCGAGCACGCTCCATTTCGCGCAGCAACGCCGCTATTCCGTCTTCTATTTCCCCTTCCTTGCAAATGGCTGCTCCGGTAAAAGCGTCTTTTGTTTTTGAAACGTAGAAGTCATCATCGTAAGTAGTGGCATACGTGAAAGGCGGATTGGGCTTTTGGCGCAATTCGTTCAAACGGGCGTTAAGCATATTGTCTATCATTGCCTTTATATAATATTCCACCATGTAGCCCATATAAGACTTTTGTTCGTCGGGGGTAGCATCGTGTTTATTATAAATCGTTACTTGAATGTGGGTTTGCTCTTTATCTTTTTCAATAACCACAATCGGTTCTTCATTATCGTTCACCGGATAGTATATGCGTTCGGCAGCATCAGGCTGGGCAGGAATATCGGAGAACAAGTTACGGATTTTTTCTTCCACTGCATCCGGTTCTATGTCTCCCACGATAATAATACCCTGCAAATCGGGACGATAGCATTTTTCGTAATAGTCTCTTAAGGCTTGATACTCAAAATTGTCCACCACGTCCATATTGCCGATAGGAAGACAGTTGGCATATTTTGTTCCGGGAAACATTTGCGGAAGGGCTTTTTCCATAAAACGTTGACCGGCACTCATGCGTGTACGCCATTCTTCATGAATGACCCCGCGCTCTTTGTCTATTTCTTCTTCATTGAGAAGCAAGTCGTTAGACCAATCGTGCAGAATCAAGAGGCATGAATCCACAATGCCTTCACGTACTACGGGTACGTTGGTTATGTTATACACCGTTTCATCAATGGAGGTATAGGCATTCAAATTCGTCCCGAACTTTACGCCGATGGTTTCCAAATATTCAATCAACGTCTTTCCGGGGAAATGGGTTGTTCCGTTGAAGCATATATGTTCCAGGAAGTGTGCCAGTCCGCTTTGCTCAGGCTCTTCCAATATGGATCCCACTTTTTGTGCGATATAGAAGTCTGCTCTGTTTTCGGGTAGATGATTCTTTCGAATATAATACGTCAAACCGTTTTCCAACTTTCCCACCCGAAGGTTCGGATCGACGGGGATAGGCGGCATTTGCTGCTGAGCAAAAGTCAAGTTGATGTTGCAGCACAAAAGCAAGGCAACAAGCAATCCGTAAAATAAGTGTTTCATACTAAAAGTTTATTTTTTACATTTGTTTCTCTAATTGACAATACATTGATTATCCAATCGTTGCAATCATTGGTAAGGCTGATAAGTAATGATTTAGAAACTACCCAAATGCGCTCTCTTGCGCTTGTTTTCAATATCACAAACAACTAATGCAAAGATAAATAAATTTTCGTATTTAGCTGATGCTATTTCTATTTTATAATCCGTCCGTTTACGCCTTACTTTCCTTCTTAAAAAAGATGCCGATATGAAATTTGAGCAAACAGAATACTCGGAAGTCGGTACTAACCCGTTGGCGGAATTAAAAAGTGTAAAAAACAAGTTCCTTCACACCGGGATACGAACTGAAAATCAACTGCTTATGGCATGCCAAAGGGTTCTGTCCGATTCCTCTCCGATATATGTCCGATCCCTCTCCGTTCCCTACCCGTTTCCCAAGCGGAGAGGGATACCCGGTGAAGCCCTTGAAAACCGCTTGGAGTGGGGGGAGGACAGCCTGGAGAGTACCCAAAAAATCGTTGGCATCCCGTACCAACTGTTCTAAATGCCTTGCTAATTCCGCCAACGAGTGGAGGGTCTGCCTTTTTCCCTGTCGGTGCTTATTGGGAAAGGTATAACAAATCGGCATCGTCCCGTAGTTTGCAAACCAAATGCAAATTCATCATCTTGATGTTGTCCACAAATCCCTGTTTGTAAAAATAAGTATCTGCAACAAGATATAGAGGTGAGTGGCGAAATCTGAGAGGGTTTTTTTTAATTACCGCCGCATACCAATCGGGAAGAGAGAGTGCGTTGTCGGACGAGCAATTTGTAGGCGATGCCTGTGTAGCCTTTACATGAAAACTCATTTGCGAATCAACATCCATAAGCGAAAGGCTTAATATCTCCAATCCGCGCAGAGTTTTACCGGCACAGGCCGACTAAAAATAACCTAATCCCGGTGTCTGTTTGTCGGATTTGTGGATAAAACTCGCCTCGAAAGCAACCGCATTGTACTTGCCAACGTAAGGAGATACCATCGCTCGGTTGAAAGAAAAAAAGTCAAATTCGCTTTCAAACTGCCTGCGGAAACGCTTTTCGCCAAAACGAGTGTATCTTCCTAATTGCAGGAATTAATCCGCTCGGGAATACTCATGTATAGCATAAATAGTTCAAGCATAAAATTGCGTTTGCATTTATTTATTCTTAACTTTGTATTTGATAGTGCAGTTAATATAATCTCTGTATATCGGCTCTAAATCGCAGGTGTCATATCTAAAGCATTAGACTGTGAATCAATGCTTTAAAGGAACGAATTCCTGCAATTTTTGTCAAATAGTTGTTAATTTAATCGAAAATAGTTATTAGACTTTATGTAATTCGTAATTTTGTATCAGATTGTTCATTAATATCTAATCGTTTACCAAACGATTAAATACGATGAACAGTTTTACTCGAACTTGCGAAAAAACAGTAGAAGTCCTGCAACAAACAATCAGGTGCTTTCCAACGCTATTCAAAAGATTTCCGATACGTACATCCGTTTTTCCATTCGGAGCAACCGTAAGCGGTTTTACCTTTTAGCAGCACTCCTTTTCCGCAATGCGGACAAGGTTGATTGATTAAAGCATCCATTGCCTTTTTTTCTGCCTCTTGAATGCTGACACGACGATTGCTGTTGTCGGACAACACATTGGTTACTATTCCCGATACCATTTGTTTCAATTCTTCAAGAAATTGCCCTGTGTCGTACTTTCTTTTTTCTATCTCGCGCAATTTCTTTTCCCACATACCGGTTAACTCAGCCGATTTTAAGAGTTCTTCACGGATGATTTGTATCAAATCCACACCCGTTGGAGTGGCAATAAGGTTTTTCTTTTCCTTTCGGATATAATTCCGCCTAAACAACGTTTCTATAATATTTGCACGGGTAGAAGGACGACCGATGCCGTTTTCTTTCAATGCTTCGCGAAGCTTTTCATCATCCACAAGTTTACCGGCTGTTTCCATAGCGCGGAGCAGGGTAGCTTCGGTATAAGGTTTGGGCGGTTGCGTCCATTTCCCGTTTAAGTCGGGAACGTGTGTGCCGCTTTCTCCTTTTACGAAAACAGGCAGCGTACGTTCTTCTTCTTTTTCCTCCTGTTGTTCTTTGGCGAAAATCACGCGCCAACCCGGTTCCAATATCTGTTTGCCGGTAACTTTAAACTCTATCTTGTTTACCTCCCCCAGTATCGTAGTCGTGGAAATCTTGCAATCGGGATAGAAGACGGCAATAAAGCGTCTTGCAACGAGGTCGAAGACGCGCTTTTCCGTATCCGTCAAGTTTTGCGGATGTACCCCGGTAGGGATAATAGCGTGGTGGTCGGTTACTTTGGAACTGTCGAACACCTTTTTTGATTTCACCAACTTTGTGCTTTTCAATGGAGCGGTAAATGGGGCGTAATCTTTCATACCGTCCAATATCTCCGGACATTTGGGGTAAATATCGTCGCTTAAATAGGTCGTATCCACACGCGGATACGTAGTAATTTTCTTTTCATACAACGATTGGATACCTTTCAAAGTATCGTCGGCAGAATAACCGAACTTTTTGTTGCACTCCACTTGCAGCGAGGTCAAATCGAACAATTTGGGCGCACCTTCCGTTAACTTTTTGGAAGACACATCCGTCACCGTAAGATCCGACTGTTTGACCGTTTCCAGAAATTTCAATCCTTCTTCTTCGGAGGTAAACCTGCCTTTGGTAGCCGAGAAAGTCGTTTCACGATAGACTGTTTTTAGTTCCCAATAAGGTTCCGGTTTGAAATTCTCGATTTCCAACTGACGATTCACAATCAGCGCCAATGTGGGCGTTTGTACCCTTCCGATAGAAAGCACTTGCCTGTTTTGTCCGTACTTTTGCGTATAAAGCCGTGTGGCGTTCATTCCCAGCAACCAATCACCCATAGCCCGTGCAAGTCCTGCTTCATAGAGAGATTGAAATTCCGATTGGTCTTTTAGGTTGGAAAAGCCTTCTTTGATGGCTTCTTCCGTCAACGAAGAAATCCATAACCGTTTCACAGGACAACGCGCTCCTGCCTTTTGCATCACCCAACGTTGAATGAGTTCTCCTTCTTGTCCGGCATCTCCGCAATTAACAATCTCGTCGGCTTGCTGCATCAATTGTTTAATGATGTCGAATTGCTTTTTATAAGCCGGATTATCTATCAATTTAATGCCAAAGCGCGACGGAAGCATGGGAAGGTTGTTCAAGCTCCACGACTTCCATGCCGGAGTATATTCATGCGGTTCCTTGAGCGTGCATAAATGACCGAACGTTCACGTTATTTGGTATCCGTTGCCTTCGATGTATCCGTCTTTCCGGGTGGTGGCTCCGAGCACTTGAGCAATATTGCGAGCTACCGAAGGTTTTTCGGCAATGCAAAGTATTACAGCCATCTGTTATTTTTTCAGATCAAACAGATACGTTATCTTTCCCGAAATAACCGTATGCGCCGAACGTCCAAAGTAATCTTTTTTAGAATTGTTGTAAAAATCGGCTAATCCGTAATAGTATCGTCCTTCGATTAAGAAATTACCGGCTTTGGTTTTTACTTCCAGCCCTGCCCCGAAAGCCAGTCCATAGTCAAATTTACTATCTGCCGGTTTATCGTATTGTTCGCTTACTCGTCGTTGTTCCGGATGCCACGACGGACTTTTATTTTCTTGTTCGTTCAGCAACAAGGATGCTTGAGGACCAAGGTTAAGAAAAAACTGTGCCCCGTCGTCGTTGCCAAAAGCCAAGTGCGCTAAAAAGGGTATTTCAACATAGTTCATACTCCGGTTATAAGTATCTCCCGTCTCGTCTTCTACCTGTTCTTTCCAACCACGTTCGGAATAATTTAATTCCATTTGCAAACCGCATATCATGGCGAAATATTTTTCGGAAATAAAACGGGCTGTCAATCCACCGTTAAAGCCTGTCATTTGACTTTGCTTGATTCTTGGTGAGAAAATAACACTATTAAGGTTAACTCCACCGTTAAAGCCAATAGATATGTTCTGTCTCAACTCGCCCACTTGTGCATCAACGGACGAACAGACAACAACGATTCCTAAAAATAGTATGAGTGCTTTACGTTTAGGGCTTATCATTTCAATCGGTCGAAACTTATTCGTTTTATTTCGTATTCTTTGGTGAAATGCACAAAGAATACATTCTTATTAATAAATCCTCCCCAATTATTTACACGCTGAAACTTAAAGTCCATTTGGAGGGGGGTAAACTTAATAGTAGACAAATTATCTTCCAATTCCGACCCGTATAAAGAGAGTCCCTTTAAGAAATACAATCCGGTATCGTAGCCCAACATCCCATATCTGGGATAAGTAACAACGATTTCTTTGGAATACCATTTGCGATAGTCTTTGGAAAATTTATCGGTATCCGGCATTAAATTATTCGTATAAAATGAAGAATAGAAGTAGGTATCAAAATCAAAATAGTTGTTTATATGGTCTTTTACATACGTTTGCCATTCCGGATAACCGAACAATTGAACATTTGCCTGTATGTTACCCCTTCTTAAATTTGCAGTAACTGTAGTCAGTTGGGAAATGAGTTTTAATAGTGCCGTATTACTGTCGGATGTCGGAATGAGGATGTTGTTTTTTTCAGAAGAAAGCAATGTCTCTATCTTACCAGATATTGCATTCGTATTCAGTGTTTTGACGGTAAAAGATCTGCTTTGCAACTCTTGTCTCAATCCGTTTATAAATTCGCCTTTTTTACTAACGGTATTTTGTTCTCCGGTTTCTATTATAATGATGTTGGCACCGTCAAACTGACGGGTGAAGTGTTCGTATATCTCCGGATATACGTATGATTGCGGCACATTTATTTGATATATGTACGGATTGGTAAAGACTTCATTGTTTTTAGAAGCGAAAGGCAACACCAACCGTATTTTGTTGGTTTGAGCAAAATCGGCTAAAGGTTTAATATGTTGCCGGTAGAGCGGTCCGAAAATAATATCCATTTCCTTCATCTCCTCTCGTTTGAGGAGAGAAGAAACAGATGTTTTTTGTCCCCCCGAATCATATACATGCAACTCTATGGACACTCCGGCACGCTTCAGGCTATCTACTGCCATAAGAAAGCCTTCATAATATTCTACCATGCGGGTACGGCTTTCCATTTCTAAAAAAGGAAGAATGACAGCAACTTTGAGTATGGAGGGGGAGAACTGTTTTTCTATTTTATTTTTACTAAACAAGTCTTCGTTGCTTAGAGGTTCGGTAGCCATTTCTTCGCTTCCTGCCGCTTTTACTCTGGAGGGAGGATAGGGAATACAAATAAAGCTGCCTCTTTTTGGCTTTTCCGTTTTTAATTCCGGATTGGCAGCAATCAGCCGGTCAGGAGTACTTCCATAGTCTTGACTAATGCTATAAACGGTTTCACCGCGTTTTACCTGATGCATCGTCTTGCAATTCGACTGAACGGCTGCCGAGGGGATTGAAGCGTATTGAATCTCCGGATGTGAGTACACAGCATTATCCGTTATCGGATTTTCGGCATTAGATTTGGCAGATGTGGGAATCAGAAGCACTTTTCCCGCTTGAAAGTTTTCGACTTTCAGTCCGGGATTGGCATCCAATATGGCTTTAGCCGGAACTTTATAGATAAGAGTAAGCCTGTATAACGTTTCACCCGGTTGTATCGTATGAAACAATTTATTTTCTACGACTTTTTTCTGAGGAATTTTAAGTTTCTGCCCTGTATACATCCTGTCTCTGCTTTCGGGGTTGAGAATGACAACGCTATCTCGGCTGACACCATACATACCGGCAATGTCGTGAAGTTCTTGCCCTTTTTCAACAGTATGTAAGAAATAGGACTGCCCTCCCTGTTGTGCAGAAACTTTCAAAGAGAAACAGCCGACAAACAGAAAGAAAAGTAATAATATCCGCTTCGTTGTTTTCATCAAAGATTTATTCGTTAATAAAGCCGAACTCCCAATTAAGTTACATTCTCTTTGGCAAAGATACAAAAAAATCATTCAAACATCTGTTTATGTTTTCTTTATAATGTTGTGTCTATTGATGCAACAAGGACACTAATTGGGAATCAAAAAGAAACAATACAAGTATGGTAAGTAACATGCCATAAATAATCAATCGTTTTTGGAAAGTCGTATATACCAAAACAGTAGAAATCAACGCCTTTTCTGTCAGTATCTTGCATACCCGTCTGTACAAGTAATATACCGAAAAGCCGAAAGCAATCCCCGCAATGATTCCCGGAATAATATCCGAAATAAAATGAACTCCCAGATAAATGCGGGAATACGCCGATAGGGCAGCCCAACCCACTATAGCCGCCGTGAAACGGTGGTAATGAAAAAACAACGCCAGGAATGTCGCCAAACCGAAAGTATTCGCCGCATGACCGGAAATAAAGCCGTATTGTCCTCCCCGGTAGCCCAGTACCGTGTGTACTTGGTCTGCAAAAAGGGGGTGATGTGTCGGTCGAAACCGGTGACAAAGAGGTTTTAACAGTCCGGAAGACAATTGGTCGCATAAGATTACCACTAAGGCAATCGCCAATACAAGCACAAGCAGGTTACGCCAGTCTTTTTTATACATCACCACGCACAAAACGAGTATGATCAAAGGTATCCATACCCCTGCTTGCGAATACAGCCACATAAAATAATCCCAAACAGAAGAATGGCTCCCGTTTAAAGCCAGGAACCAATCCCGTTCATAGTACAAAATTCTCTCCAACATACAAAGGCAATCGTTACTTTCTACTTCCGTTAACTAATAATCTCTGCGCAAATATATATTAATTCAAGTTGTTATTTAGTGTCTTATTCCATTTGCCTGTAAGAAATCAGTAAATTCTTCCATGTCCAACCATTCAGCTTTCAAGATTCCGTTCATACGTTCCGCTATGGTATTCTCGTATGGGTCTCCATTTTCTGTCATACTGATACGTATATGATTGTTTTTCAGTAATTTTACATTTGCTATTTGCAAAGCCATAATAGTTCCTTCGCTTTCGAGGGTGCGATGCAAGCAATACTTGGGCTATTTTATGTGAGTAGGCATCCGCAGGTAAGCAATAGATAAGCAAATTCACCCTTTACCTTAAGGTAAGTAATATCGCTAACCCAGAGTAAGTTGGAGTGGTCAAACTCAAAGTCTCTAATTAAGTGGTGTCTTCAATAGTTTTCTTACGATTCATTGCCGGTAAAATTAGTTTTGCATCAAAAACAGGTGAAAATTTACTCTTGTGACGACTTACCAGTTGGTTGATGGCATTTCTGCTCATACCGTATTCCTCACTTAGCATCTGAACCGTTTTTGAACCGCTCAAATACTCGCAAATTATACGCTCTTTTACCAAACGAGGTAATCTCGATTTACTTGTTAATTCCATAATAAATTTACACGTTTTTCTGTAAACCTATTTTGGAATAAGACATCACCACCGAAATTTCTTTGTAACCTGTTTTTTTGTTTTATACTATCAATTCGTATGTCATACTTCGATTGTATTTATTAGTTTTGTTGCCTAAAAACAAATTGACGTTATGGAACACAAGCTTACCCTTTACAACACTCTAAATAGAAAAAAAGAATTATTTGTTCCCTTGCATGAACCTCATGTAGGGATGTATGTCTGTGGTCCTACCGTTTACGGCGATGCCCATTTGGGGCATGCCCGTGCTGCCATTACTTTTGATGTACTTTTTCGTTACCTCAAATACTTAGGATACAAGGTACGCTATGTGCGTAATATTACCGATGTAGGTCATTTGGAACATGATGCCGACGAAGGAGAAGACAAAATAGACAAGAAAGCCCGATTAGAACAATTAGAGCCGATGGAGGTGGTGCAATACTATCTGAATCGTTATGGCAAAGTAATGGAAGCCTTGAACGTGCTTCCCCCAAGCATCGAGCCGCACGCTTCGGGACATATCATAGAACAAATTCGTCTGACCGAAGAAATAATGAAGAACGGATATGCTTACGAAAGTCAAGGTTCCGTTTATTTCGATGTTCCCAAATACAATAAAAATCATCACTATGGCAAATTGTCCGGTCGTAATATTGATGAGTTATTGAATACTACCCGTGATCTTGACGGGCAAAGTGAAAAGCGACACCCTGCCGACTTTGCTTTATGGAAGAAAGCGCAACCGGAACATATTATGCACTGGCTTTCTCCCTGGGGTGAGGGTTTCCCTGGTTGGCATTGTGAATGTACGGCTATGGGACGCAAGTATTTGGGAGAACATTTCGATATTCACGGAGGCGGAATGGATTTAATTTTCCCTCACCACGAGTGTGAAATTGCTCAAGCAGTGGCTTCACAAAGAAGTGAAATGGTGCGATATTGGATGCACAACAATATGATTACTGTCAATGGAACGAAGATGGGTAAGTCGTTAGGTAATTTTATTACATTGGAGGAGTTTTTTACCGGTTCACATACATTGTTGGTACGAGCATACAGCCCAATGACCATTCGCTTCTTTATCCTTCAGGCACACTATCGCAGTACAGTGGATTTCAGTAATGAGGCTTTGCAGGCATCCGAACGAGGATTGCAACATTTGACGGAAGCTTATGAGAATCTAAATAAGATTATTCCTTCATCTACCTCCAATGTGGAAATACAAAATCTTCATGAAAAGTGTTATGAAGCGATGAACGATGATTTGAATACATCCGTTGTCCTCTCCCATTTGTTCGAAGGGGTTAAAACGATAAATACGATTGTTGCCGGTAATGCCGGTATCTCGGCAGAAGATTTGGAAAACTTAAAAGATGTTTTTAATCTTTTTCTGTTTGATATTTTAGGCTTAAAAAAAGAACAAGGTCCTTCCGGTACTCACGAGGCTGTTTACGGCAAAGTAGTGGATATGCTCTTGGAACAACGGATGAAAGCGAAAGCCAATAAAGATTGGGCAACTTCCGATAAAATTCGCAACGAGCTTACTGCTCTCGGTTTTGAGATAAAAGACACCAAAGACGGCTTTGAATGGAAATTAAATAAATAAAGGAATAAGAGCAATTAATATGACAATTTCAAAGGACTTTTTTAAGAATGACCGTTTTGCCGCAGAATCGGGGATAAAACTCCTGGAAATCGGGGAAGGCTATGGCAAAGCTAAACTGGAAGTAACCACGCGCCACCTGAACGCCGGCAATACTACGCAAGGTGGGGCTATATTTACGTTAGCGGATTTGGCATTAGCAGCAGCGGCAAATTCTCATGGAACATTGGCTTTATCAATCTCTTCCCAGATTACTTTTTTACGCGGGAGCGTTCCGGGAGATGTATTATATGCCGAAGCTCGCGAACGGCATTGTGGAAAACGTACGGGACATTATCAGGTGGATGTGGTCAATCAGGACGATAAATTAATTGCTACTTTCGAGGCTACTGTCTTTCGGAAAGATGACAAAATAACATTCTAAGATGATCAAGAAAAATAAGATTATCATATATCAGGTATTGACACGCTTCTTCGGAAACAACAACAGCTCTTGCATCTGTAACGGAAGCATCGCAGAGAACGGATGTGGAAAAATGTCGGATTTTACAACCAAAGCATTAAAGGAAATAAAGAAACTTGGAGCTACGCATATATGGTACACCGGAATTATCGAGCATGCCACTCAAACGGATTACAGTATGTATGGTATTGTTTCCGACCATCCGGCTATCGTAAAGGGGAAAGCCGGATCGCCTTATGCCGTTAAAGATTATTACGATGTGGATCCTGATCTGGCAAATGAGGTGCCTAAACGCATGAAAGAATTTGAAAGTCTCGTAAACCGTACGCATCGTAACGGACTAAAGGTACTAATAGATTTTGTACCCAATCATGTAGCTCGTCAATACCATTCGGATGCACGTCCTGCCGATGTGATTGATTTGGGAGCAGGAGACGATGCAGACAGGGCGTTTAGTTCACGTAACAATTTCTATTATATTCTTCAGACCGAGCTTCGCGGTTATTTTGATATGCAGGCAGGGGCGCTTCAACCTTACAGGGAATACCCTGCAAAGGCAACAGGAAATGATCGTTTCGATGCTCACCCTACTACAAGCGATTGGTACGAAACGGTGAAGTTAAATTACGGAGTGGATTATATAAACGGAAAGAACTGTCATTTCTCTCCCGTTCCGGATACATGGGGCAAGATGCGGGATATTCTGCTTTTTTGGGCATCGAAAGAAATAGACGGTTTTCGTTGTGATATGGCGGAGATGGTTTCCGTTGAGTTTTGGGAATGGTGTATTCCGCAGGTAAAGGCGGCATTTCCCCATTTACTGTTTATAGCCGAGGTGTATAATCCGGCTGAGTATCATAGTTATTTGTTTCGTGGAAAGTTTGATTATCTGTATAATAAGGTTGGTTTGTACGATACGCTTCGCAATATAGTATGCGGGTATGAAACGGCAAAAGCGATTACCGATTGTTGGCAGAGTTTGGGAGGTATCGAAAAACAGATGCTAAACTTTTTAGAATGTCATGACGAACAGCGTATTGCTTCCGATTTTTTCGCAGGGGATGCGCGTAAAGCTATTTCCGCCCTTATCGTTGCCGCTTGTATGAATACAAATCCGATGATGATTTACTTCGGACAGGAATTGGGAGAATCGGGAATGGATAACGAAGGTTTCAGCGGACGAGACGGACGAACTTCCATATTTGATTATTGGTGTGTGGATAGTATCCGTAGATGGCGAAATGAAGATCAGTTCGACGGGAAACACCTTACCGAAAG
>SNRY01000468.1_pt1 | contig 13525 bp, 9 predicted proteins | sample 4693421 | NCBI WGS metagenome assembly SNRY01 (sample SAMN11003215, study PRJNA524138) | termite gut metagenome | isolation source: Bacteroidetes bacterial symbionts from single cell of protist host amplifed... | host: Streblomastix strix ... | reverse complement strand
TTGGATTTGTTCCTCTGAGATATAACCCGTTTTTACGATACTAAAATTCACTTGTGGAAAGTGAAGAGGGAGAACTGTGTCTGATCAGGAATTGCCTATAAACCTGAGCTTTCGTCGAACTCAGGTTAATACTTGAATCAACTTTGTTGCAACGCTAGTCAAGGCGGTATTTTTCTTTTTCTATCGTTGCGTCAAACATTAACTTACTTTGTACGCATCGGGCATACCTATCCCAATGAATGTATTTAATGTCAAACATTTGAGTTTGACTTCCGTTTTTTGATTCTCAACTGTTCCGACATCCAATTCTCCGCCGAAAATTCTCTTGTAGCGGAACATCACCACTTCGTTGAGACTTCGTCGATCATAGCCGTTTTGTCTTTTCCATGATTCCGAGTCGTGTGTGTGTATGTATTCCACCACCCCATTACGCTGAATCAAATAATCAGGAAAGGGTCTCTTTCTCTTTTCCCTTTTGTATCACCGCATTTTTAGGAGGTGAAATAATTTGCTCTATCTCACTGCCTAAAACCTCCCTGAAATCAAACTTGTCATATGCCCCATCTCCATGAAAACGGAGTATATTGCCCGTTTTCCAATCCAGCATCTTGCTTGCTACACTTGCCTCATCTTCTTCATTGCCGGTTAACTCTACAGAAAGTATTTCTTGTGTGTTAAGGTCTATGCAAACATGAAGCTTACGCCATATCCGGTGTTTTGACCAACCATGTTTACGCACTTTCCATTCCCCTTCTCCATACACCTTCAATCCCGTCGAATCTATGCCTATAACTAATTTCTCTCCAGATTCCAACCCGGTTACTTATGGCTACCGACAGACTCTTCTGACGACGGCACAGGGTACTGTAGTCAGGTACGGCGAAATGATTCTTGCCCATTAGAAAAAACATACTTTGAATAAAACCCGTACTCTGAGGCAACTTTAAGAGATAGGTGATTTTCAGTAACAGGCAACAGCGGATTATGCTGTCAGAATAAGTTTGTTCGCCAACTTCATTCTTCTTTCTACTCACATATTCCCAGTCCTGTAACAGCGAATCTTCCAACCATAAACTTAAAATGCCTCGTTGGCACAAACTTTTGTTATAGCTTTTCCAATTCCTAATTTCATATTTATTTTTGTACTGGGTTATTGGTGAGGTACTCATGTATCTACTTTTTGAAATTTACAAATACAAAAATACATCAATAACCCTTTTTATTCTATATTTAGGAAGTCAATACCATTATTATATCGTTGCAACAAAGTCTTTGAAAATTACTAATTATGGCATTTATGTACAACTTTCTATTTATATTTTTTTACTCTTTTCTAATTCCGCCAACGAGTGTTTGTTTTAATTGCGAGGCTGCCTTCGCATCCAGAAACATTTCCGCATTATTGGCATGGTGATAGATATATGCCGCCGGCGAAGTATCACCCGAAGTAAGAATCTTGCGCACCATGTCGGCTTTTGCCTTTCCTGTGATTAAAAACATAACGTGGCGGGCTTTCGTCATGGGGTATCCTGTTAAGGATATCCTCATCTGCCCGTCGTGTGGATTCCGGCTGACTTCATATATCCGGGTTGAAGAAAGCAGTTGCTCTTGTCCTGAAAAAATGGACGAAGCGTCCCCCTCCGTACTCATCCCCAACAAGATAATATCGAATATCGGGCAATTATCTTTCTCAGGTACGCATTTCCTCACCAATTCCGAATAGCGAAGAGCCTCGTTGGCAGGGTCTTCTTCACCTTTAATGCGATAAATGTGCTCTTGATGCATGTCAATCGTATCAAGCAGCAACATGTGCATCAACCTGTAATTGCTGTCGGAATGTTCCGGCGGTACGCAACGTTCTTCCGCCCACCAAATATTCAACCGCTTCCAGGGAGTTTTATCGGCATATTCATTCGCCCATAAGTCAAACATCAATGCCGGAGTATCCCCCCCGCTGAATGCCACGTTAAACGTTTTATCCGGTTCCTCTTCCATTATTTGTATGATTCGAGAAATGATAGCGCGTGCTGTTTCTACCGATGTTGGGTATATGTACGGTTTTATCATAATGATTATGTTTTGTGTTTGTGTTTTTGATTACGTATTAGTAACCCTATAATATAAACAAATAAGCCGGCGTTTTGTTCGGAAAAGAGAACAAACTTACATATTAATTGTAAATTTGCGCCAGTAAACGGGGATAAAGTTATGGAGTAACCTCTGCAAAACTAACTCAATACCGTATTTAATCTATCTATATGGCATTACAATGTGGCATCGTTGGCTTGCCCAACGTCGGTAAATCAACTCTTTTTAATTGCTTGTCCAATGCAAAAGCGCAGGCGGCAAACTTTCCTTTCTGTACCATAGAACCGAATATGGGTGTAATCACCGTCCCTGACGAACGATTGAACAAGCTCGCCGAGTTGGTCAATCCCAAGCAAATCGTTCCAACCACAGTGGAGATTGTGGATATTGCCGGACTGGTGAAAGGAGCAAGCAAGGGTGAGGGCTTAGGCAATAAATTCCTTGCCAACATCCGCGAAACGGATGCCATACTGCACGTTCTCCGTTGTTTCGATGATGACAACGTAACGCATGTGGACGGAAGTATCAATCCTGTGCGCGATAAAGAAATCATAGACTACGAATTGCAACTGAAAGACCTCGATACCGTTGAGCACCGCATCCGGCACGTGCAAAAGCAAGCTCAAACAGGAGGAGACAAAGCCGCTAAGTTGACTTATGAGGTATTGCTGAAATACAAGGAAGTACTGGAACAAGGCAAATCCGCCCGCAGCGTTCAATTAGACACCAAAGACGAGCAGAAAATAGCCAAAGAACTTTTTCTGCTGACAAGCAAACCGGTACTCTACGTCTGCAACGTAGATGAACAAAGCGCTATCAATGGAAACAAGTATGTAGAAGCCGTTCGCAAAGTCATTAAAGATGAGAACGCCGACATACTGATTGTAGCCGCCAAGATTGAATCGGAGATAGCCGAGTTTGAGACGTATGAAGAACGAGAACTGTTTCTCAGCGAAATAGGCTTGCAAGAATCCGGTGTAACCCGCCTCATTAAAGCCGCCTATAACCTGTTGAACCTTGAGACTTACTTTACAGCAGGTCCGCAAGAAGTCCGTGCATGGACATATATGCGCGGAAGCAAAGCTCCGCAATGTGCCGGAATCATCCACACCGATTTTGAGAAAGGATTCATCCGCGCCGAAGTTATTAAGTACCACGATTACATCAACTACGGTTCCGAAACTGCCGTCAGAGATGCGGGAAAGTTGGGCGTGGAAGGCAAAGACTACATTGTTCAAGATGGAGACATTATGCATTTTCGATTTAATGTTTAATTTAATACATTATAATACTCATGAAATATCTAATAGTAGGAACCGGAGGCGTAGGAGGCAATATTGCAGCTTTCCTCTCTCTCGCCGGAAAAGACGTAACCTGCATTGCTCGTGGGGCGCATCTGGAAGCCATTCAGGCAAAGGGTATGAAGCTGAAATCGGGATTGAAAGGAGAGTGCGTTGTCCCCTTAAAGGCATGTACTGCGGAAGAGTATTCCGGTAAAGCCGACGTGATATTCGTCTGCGTAAAAGGATACTCCCTCGACTCTGTTACCGAACTGATTGCAAAGGCAGCTCAAAAGAACACCATCGTTATCCCAATATTAAACGTATTCGGCACGGGACCCAAACTGCAAAGTTCCGTACCTGCCGTTACGGTGCTTGACGGATGTATTTACATTGTCGGATTCATATCTGCTCCGGGTGAAATCACCCAAACGGGAACGATCTTCCGGTTAGTGTTCGGTGCGCATCCGGGTACGGACGTTGCGCCTGAACTGTTGGCACTTATCCAAAAGGATTTGCAAGAAAGCGGCATCAAAGCAATTATATCAACGGACATCCGGCGCGATACATTCATCAAATGGGCATACATATCGGCTACGGCTTGCACTGCCGCGTACTACGACGTACCTATGGGAGAAATACAAAAGGAAGGAGCTATCCGCAACACCTATATCGGTCTATGCAAAGAATGCGCCGCATTGGGGGTGAAGCTCGGCATTACGTTTGAAACGGATTTACTGGCAGGCAACCTTAAAACGGTTGATTCTTTATCGCCGGAAAGTACCACTTCCATGCAAAGAGACTTGGTTCGCGGGCAAAAATCGGAAATAAAAGACTTGCTCTTCGATATGATAGCATTAGCAGAAGAAGCCGGACTGAGTACTCCCATATATAGAAAGGTTGCCGAGAAATTTCAAAAATAACACGCACCTATTATGAACCATCTCCTTGCATTTATCACTTGGGACCCCGATCCGGTCATGTTTACCATTGGTGTTCCCGTCCGATACTACGGTTTCTTGTGGGTTACCGGCATTATCCTGGCATATTTCGTTGTCCGTTACCAATTCCGGGACAAAAAGATTGATGAAAAAACGCTGGAGCCACTCCCCTTCTATTGCATCTTCGGCGTTTTTATCGGAGCCAGATTAGGGCACTGCCTGTTCTATCAGCCGGAATACTACCTTCTTAATCCGGTAGAAATGCTGCTTCCCATTAAGATCATGCCGGACGGTGGATGGAAATTTATCGGCTATCAAGGGCTTGCCAGCCACGGCGGAGCCATCGGATTGATTATCGCTATCTGGCTCTACGTGCGCAAAACCAAGCAAAATTACATGGACATAGTGGATATGATTGGCGTAGCCGCCCCCCTTACCGGTTTTTGCATCCGTATAGCCAACCTGATGAACTCAGAGATTATAGGTAAAACAACCGACGTGCCTTGGGCATTCATCTTTGTTCGGGAAGATATGTATCCTCGCCATCCGGCGCAACTCTACGAAGCCATCGCCTACCTGATTCTTTTCTTTATTGCCTTTTATATCTACAGGAACTACAACAAAAAGCTGTACCGCGGCTTCTTCTTCGGGTTCTGCTTGACGGGAGTCTTCCTGTTCCGTTTCTTCATTGAGTTTATCAAAGAGAAGCAAGCCGATTTTGAAGCAGGAATGTTATTAGACATGGGGCAATTACTTAGTATTCCCTTTATCCTTATCGGGATAGGAAGCATTCTGGCAGGGAAGTGGAAAAACGGAAAGCGGAAAGTGGTACGTTGAAAGTTCTCCCTACTATAAACTAGTTGGGCGTGTCCCACCCCACAGCCGCAGTGCGTATCTGGAGCCAGTTAGCGGGGAGTGGGGATAAACTATCCGCTACAATGAGGCTGTCCAGAAAGTGAACTGCACCCTAAAAGTTAGACAAAAAACTTTTTGGGTGCATTATTATGAGCAAACATTCATTATCAGAGAAGCTGAATATAGTTTCTCAAGTAAACAAGGGGAAACCCATTAAACGGCTATCCAAAGATAGCCACATTCGCGAGGGGATGCTATTGGAATGGGTTAGGAAATATACGCCCTTTATGGGGAAGCAGGCCTGCAAAAACAGCCCTCTATCAGAGCCGCATCAGATTTTAAAGAAGAGGTAGTAAGGCTTATCATGGAAAAACACCTGCCTTTGCCACAGGTTGTCTTGCAATATGGTGTAAGCAAGAGTGCATTGGAAAGCTGGATAAGGATGGTAAAGGCGAATGGTTATGCCTCACTTCACCCACAGAAGAAACGGGGACGACCGTCTACATCTATGGGACGACCTAAGAAGCATGTACCTGAAACAGCATTGGAGAAACTTCAGGCGGAGAATGCCCATTTGAGGGGAGAGAATGCATTATTAAAAAAAGTCAAAGCCTTAGTCGAGGAAAGAGAAACCCGCGAACGCATGAGTGGGCAGCAGCCATCGAAGGACTAAGGCCGGAACATGATGTTTCCATTCTATTGGATTGCAAACAGATGGCGCGTTCCGTGTTTTATTATCATCGAAAAAGATTTAAGACTGATGACAAATACTGCAAGGAAAGAGAAGAAATCAGGAATATATTCCGCCGGCACAAGGGTAGATATGGCTATCGCCGAATAACGGTCGAGATGAGGAATCTCGGCTATGGGATAAACCATAAGACTGTCCAAAAACTGATGGGAATACTGGACTTGAAATGCAAGGTGAGGAAGGTGCGTCACCGCTCCTACAAAGGAGAAGTGGGCAGGATTGCCCCCAATGTGCTTGAAAGGAGCTTTAAGACAAGCTTGCCCATCAGAAATGGGTTACGGATGTCACTCAAATAAACATCAAGGATGAGAGGATATACCTATCTCCCATACTTGACCTGTTTAATGGCGAGATTATAGGCTATAGCATCTCAAAAAGCCCCAATATGCAAATGATAAGCGAAATGCTGGACAAGGCTTTTGAGAAAGTGAAAGACACCAAAGGAATTATCTTTCATTCAGACCAGGGATGGCAATATCAACACTATGGATATAGGAAATCGTTGGAAGAGCATGGGGTCCTCCAAAGTATGTCGCACAAAGGAAATTGCCTGGACAAGGCAATTGGCCGAATTTTTTTTGGCATAATGAAAACGGAATTGCTACATGCCCAGATGTTTGAAACAGCCGAGGAATTTATTAAGGCTTTGGAGGAATATATTGATTACTACAACAATAAAAGAATAAAAAACAAGTTAAACGGAAAGAGTCCGGTACAATACCGAACTCTTACTCATGGTATATAATACTAATCTGTCCAACTTTTGGGGGGGCACTTCAAAAACTCTTTAGTCAGCCCCTTTCTTTTAAATTCTCAACTCTTAATTATCCGCCTTTTAGTTAGCAGATGTACAATAATTCTTATTCAGATCCCACCAGATTCGAGTGGCCACATTATCTGCTCCACCTAAAAGCTGAACACCTTTATCATATTCCGCTTTGTTTATCTGAGTTTCATTCTGCGGATACTGTACACGTTTAATGAAATTCATCGGGTCTAAAATATTATCATCTTTGCTACCGTACAGTAATGGGTCGCGAGAAAGAGCTACATCCATACGTGGTAAATTCAGACGGCGTTTGTCGTTCCATGCTTCCATAGACATATCAGGGAAGAGACCCAAGTATTTTTGAGTGATAATCTTTTCGAGTGGAGTGTTTCCGGGACCGGAAATATCATCGAAATTAGCGCTTGTTCCGGCAAGGTTCTTTGCTGTTGAGGCAAGATAAGCATCCACTTCGCCTGACACCTCCCATGTAGCGAATGAGGCACGTACCCCTTTTTCATATTCCACCTTGGCGTCGCCTGATGCAAAACCACGTGAGAAAGCTTCGGCTTTCAGGAAGCAAACTTCTTCGTAAAGGAATACATCGTACGGGCGGCTTTTGTACGGAGCACCATTTCTTACCAGGGTACCCAATTCAGGCCAGTAATTGGCAATATATTTATCAGTATTATCTCCACTAGCTAAACCATACGGAATACCTGCCCATGCGTAATCCATCTCAATAGGTTTTTTGTTTTTATCCAAAATGTTCTCCCCCTTCTCATCTATAAGATTGCCTTCGTTATCTTTACTTAGAAGTGGTTTCAAATAAGGAGGTTCAAACATTTTCGGTGCACGTGGATCAACATTAGAAGGATGCTTATAATTAGAGCGATTCACCACCTTATCCTGATCCGCATTATTAAGTATTGCTCTTTGATTAACGATGCCATCGGGCCAATCCACCCCACCAATACCTGTTACTAATTTTTCAAAGGAAGAAGTCATATTCAATGGACCTCCCCAAGTGATTTGGAACATCGTATAATTATAATCCTGCCCCCAACTACCATCGGCTTTCGGAGAAATATAAGTATTGTCGGCGGCACTTTCCATAACACCTGAAGCAAGGGCTTTGGCAACTTGTTCACTGGTTACGCTCGGAGCTACTTCCGATACATGCAAAGCCAAACGCAAGCGCAGTGAATTGGCAAACTTCCGCCATCTGGCGGCATCATTGGCATAAACAATATCGGATGCAGCACTGTTGAAAACAGGATTCGGACTGTTCTGGTCGAACAAGGCAACCGCTTCATCCAATTCCTTAAAGAATTCCGTATAAAGAGCTTCCACGGATTGGTAAGGAGGATTCAGTTCTAATTCTTTTGTGTACTTGGCAAGAGGTATCGGGCCAAAATAGTCTGCTCCGTTTGCTGCCACAAACACACGCCATACCTTTGCCACAGCAATTGCATTGGCGTAAATATCTTCCTGATCGCTCAAATTACGGATAACAATGTTCAATGAAGAAATAGCCGACTGTACGCGTCTATACATTCGTTGGTTCCAATCTTCATTCATCAAATACCGCTTAGTATCCCAATCACCACCATCCAGCATCTGAGCATAGAAGTCTAACATCAAGGATTTAATACGTTGTTCGTCATCTCCTTCTACAGTAGGGAGGCTTGTCCGGAAGATAGAACCAAGGCGAGCATCATTCAGATTGTAATCCACATCCGCTGTCGGTTCGTTTGGATTCTCGTTGATTGCTGTCAGGTCACATCCTGCAAGCAACAATAGAAAGAAAGAACAAGCGGCAAATAAATGTAATATAGTTTTTTTCATATTTGTATTCTTTATTAATTTGAAACTAGCTGGTTCTTAGAATGCAACGTTTATATTGAATCCAAGGCTTCTCATCGTAGGCATGGATCCAAATTCATAGCCTTGCACCCTGCTACCGTTGCTAAAGCCTGCTTCCGGATCAAAACCTTCCGTCTTACTGTAAATCATAAATAGATTGCGAGCAACAAGGCTGGCTTTCAGGCTTGAAAATGGAGTTTTTGCCAAAAGAGTACGCGGCAATGTATAGCCTATGCTTAGTTCACGCAAGCGGGCATTCGTTGCATCGTACATAAATGCTTCGGTAATGTCGTTTATATTTTTCCAATAGTCTTGGGCTGTTACTTTCGTAGTATTGACAGTTCCATCTTGTTTTACACTTCCCGGTACAATAAAATCGCCTTCACGTCCCGGCAAAGTCATAGCCAAATTACCATAATTGGTACCTGTTTGAATGGACCCCATAAATACGTCTCCGCCATAGTTCAAGTCAATCAAGAAACTCAAAGAGAAATTCTTGTAGGAGAAATCATTCGACCAACCCAACATCCATTTAGGCTGATTATTGCCCAGCAACTTCATTTCACCGGCGCGGATAGGAAGCCCCTTTTCATCAACAACAATATTGTTATTGGCATCGCGTTCATAAGCATATCCATAAATATCGCCGAAAGCGCCACCTTCTTCCGCTACAATCTGTAAGAGGCTAACACCTGTGTCGTCACTTAGTATTTGTTTCTTGGTATCAGTAGTAAGTTCGATGATTTTATTCTTATTCTGCGACCAGTTCAACAGCGTTCCCCACGTAAAACCACCCGCTTGTACGGGAGTGGCATTGAGGGCAATTTCCCAACCTTGGTTCTGGATATTACCGGCATTTACCATCTTATATTGATAACCGGTGGCGGCGGGAACGGATATTTTAAGGATTTGGTCGAAAGCGTTCTTTTTATAGTAAGAAACGTCCACACCCAAACGGTTGTTGAATCCTCTTAGTTCCAAACCAAACTCCCATGATTGGATGGTTTCGCTTTTTAAATCAGGGTTGGCTATCCAGTTTTTATTCTTGATATTAAAGATACCGCCTTTGATATCATAACTCATCTCATAATAATCCTGCAACTGGTATGGTTCGGTATCGTTACCCACTTGCGCCCAAGAAGCACGCAATTTACCGAAGGATAACGGACCTAAATCCTTGCCCATATTGCTTAACATCTGAGTAAAGACCCAGCTACCACCTACCGAAGGATAGAAATACGAGCTATTATCTTTAGGCAACGTAGAAGACCAGTCGTTACGAGCCGTCAAATCCAAATATAAAAAATTAGCCCATGACATAGAAGTTGTCGCATAGATGGAATTAATCTGTTTGCGGGTTTTCGAGAAAGTGGCAGAGTGTTCTTTACCGTTAGCGATAGCATAGAAATCGGGAATATTCAATTCACCGGAGAAATCATTGTTGAGTGAAGTAGAACGGTACATGATGTTTCCGCCTGCCGTACCCACAATACCGAAGTTATTCCAGTTACCTTGAGCAGTAAACAGGAAGTCCGAATTTATTTCCTTGAATCTTTCCGTCTGCACCCGGTAGCTACCATTTCCTTCCCAATAAGGGTTTCCCGTAGCGCGAGTCATATCATAGAGGAATGTATAGTTATCCATACCGGTACGGAGTTTCAAGCTCAACCAATCGGTAAAAGTAAAATCCAATGCCGCCAAAGCAATGTAACGATCGCGTTTGTCGCTGTTCCCATTGCGGTATGTCGACCAGTAAGGATTACGTGGAGCCGAATTATGGTCTGTTACATAAGCTGCCGGTTTACCGTCTTCCCGTTTCCAATTATTGCCTTTATACGCATCGTAGTCTGAAAAAGCTATGCTACGCGGCATTATCAAATAATCGTAAAAAATATTATTCGGGTCGGCTGCCACAGCTATACGGTTCTTGGAATTTTGGTTAACGTAGTTCACCTTTATATCGGCAGACAGCCAACTTGCCAATTTCGCCGTAGAGCGTAATGTAACGGAAGTGCGGTCAATCCCGCTGTTAGGTAGAACCGCCTTATTATCCAAACGGGTTATGGCAGCACGGAAAGTTACATCTTCGTAGGTTTTGCTCATGTCCAAGCTGTTTGTCCAACTCGTACCCGTACGCATAAAATCTTCGTACAAATTGTTATCACGAGCCGAATACGGATAGCTTCCCAAAGCGCCATTTTTCGTTGAACCATCCAATTCAGGTCCCCAACTACCAAGCACATTTGCATTAAATCCACCGTTTGCACCTTGCCCGTACACATTCTGGAATTTAGGTGTCTGCATCGGGTTATCAACGGTAAGGTTGGTGTTAAACGAGATACCTACCCCTTTCTTGTTGTTTGTATTCCCTTTCTTAGTCGTAATCATCACTACGCCGTTACCTGCACGGCTACCGTACAAAGCGGCAGCAGCAGGACCTTTTAATACGGACATGCTTTCGATATCATCAGGAGAAATATCCGAGATACCCGAACCTTTATCTACATTGCTGTTTCCCCAATAGTCGTCCGTTTTACTGCTGAAGTTGTCAATAGGCACGCCATCCACTACAATCAGTGGTTGGTTGTTACCCGTAATGGAGTTATTACCGCGAATCAATATCTTGGTAGAACCTCCCACACCCGTACCGTTCTGCCTGATTTGAACGCCGGCTACTTTTCCTGCCAAAGCATTCGCCACGTTTGCATCACGGGTTTCCGTCAGTTTGTCGCCCTTTACTTCCTGCATGGCATATCCTAACGCCTTCTTTTCGCGTTTGATACCCAAAGCAGTTACAACCACTTCGTCCAGTGTTTGAGCATCTTCCTGCAGGCTAATTTGCAGCGTGCTTTGCCCTTCATACACGATCTCTTGAGGTACATACCCCACATAAGAGATTTGAATAATAGCCCCTCTTGTTATTCCGCTCAACGAGAAATTACCGTTTACGTCGGTAATAACTCCGTTACTCGTTCCCTTTACCACTACTGACGCACCAATTATAGGACCCGATGTGTCTTCCACCGTTCCTGTAATTTTGCTGTCTTGCCATGACTCGTTAACACCCGTTACACCCGGTGTCGCCTTTGCATACATGTTTCCACAAAAACACAATGCACCGCCAATCAGTAATAAACTGATAAATTTAAAGTTTTTCACCATAATTGCTCTTTTTAACATAAATAAAAATATATTTCTCATACTTAAGAAAAACATTAATCCTACGAAATTAATTTATTTTATTCGATCAATAATTAAACCCTGAACCACATATCCGAAGGATTGTCTGATGTTTTATTTTGCAACAGCAAAAGTATAAATTTTTTTGTTATAATATATAATCAAAAAATATATAATGTATATCCGTAGTATATTTATAAAGAAGGCGCCGGAACGAACGCAGTTACCGGCGCAGCAAAGCCGGAGCTTTCCTCCTTAACTGTATGAATATTTCGGCGCTGCCTGTGTCAACATTTTAAACACAAAGACGCGGAGACGCAGAGATGAGAAGTGTTAAACCTCTTGCAGCTCCCGTCAACACTGAAAAGTTGAAAGTGGAAAGTTGAAAATGGAAAGCGGGAGGTGCTTTTTATGTTCTATTGGCAGATTTCCCTATGGCTGATAGTCACTTTCCGGTCGTCGTGTCAGATTTTCAGGGATGGAGAGGGGATTTTCGGAAAGAGGAAAGAGGGTTGAAATTACACCGCGTTGCGATTCTGATTACACAGTGGTGTAATTCCAATTACACCGCGTTGTGATTCCGATTACACAGCGTTGCAATTCCGGTTACACCGCGGTGTAATTTCACCGGCGACGGACGTCCGTCCGATTCTTGCCCTTCACGGCAAATTTGCCTGTATGGATTTTTCGGCATTCGCTGTGGGGATATTTCAAACACAGAGGCGCAGAAACTTATTTTAGTTATTTAAAAAACCTCTGCGGCTCTGTGCCTTTGTGTTATACTATCATGCCGAACGGCGCAACCGTATCCATAATTTTATATAAAACTTCTATGAATTACTCTCTTATAGAGAAAAATGTTCATACTTTTGCACCTTATATTTTTAATATAATCATTCATGAGAATAAAGCTTTTATTGGTAATTGTAAGTTTGTTCTTCGTTTCTTTTGTCATAATTTCATGTCTCGAATCAGACGGTACGATTGAGTATAGTTCGGACGATACCATTCACGCTTTTGAGCTTGATAGTATTTACGGAAAAATATACCCGTTTACGATTGACCAAATCAATGGCACTATCTATAATATAGACTCTGTGCCGTTTACCGCGGATACCATCATAAATAAGATACTCATTACCAGATTGGACGCATTGGGTTATGTTTTCACGGGAGATACCATACTCACACTATCCGACTCTTTAGACCTTAGTAAGACGATGGAGCAACCGCTGAAACTAAAAGTTTTTGCACCTAACAATGTAGATACCAAAGATTACACGGTGGAAGTTCGGATACATAAACAAGACCCGGATTCATTGGTTTGGACAAAAATGACTTCTTCCTTTTTCGCAGAAGGCGAACCCGGCAAACAAAAATCAGTTATATTGGGTGAAAGCATATTTGTATATACTTCAAATACGGCGGAAGCCTATTATACTTTATTAAGTAACGGGCGTGAATGGACTAAAGTAAAAGTGGATAACCTGCCTGCCAATATCAAACTATCCTCCATACTTGCATTTAGGGATGAACTATACGTGCTAACGGAAGACAACAAGGTTTACTCCTCCGGAGACGGTACATCATGGAATGAGAACTCCGCACTCTCCGGCAATGACGTTGAAGCCTTCGTGGCAAGTTTCCCCGACGCAATAACCGGAATTAAAAAGGACGAGAAAGGAATATTAAAGTTCTGCGTAACCAATGCAGACCTCTCCCGTTGGGAAACGGGCAGGGAAGTACCCGAAACATTTCTTACGGAGAATATATCTTCAACGGTATATAAAACAAAAAC
>SNRY01000467.1_pt1 | contig 13601 bp, 14 predicted proteins | sample 4693421 | NCBI WGS metagenome assembly SNRY01 (sample SAMN11003215, study PRJNA524138) | termite gut metagenome | isolation source: Bacteroidetes bacterial symbionts from single cell of protist host amplifed... | host: Streblomastix strix ... | reverse complement strand
TCACAGCCTGGGGGAGGTAGAAAGCAGGCTGGTTGAAGTAATAAGCAAGCTTGATAAAGATACTCTGAAATCTATCACGCTTTTCAATTGGATTAAAACCGCTATTTGATAGCGGGTTGGTATTAGTCATTGTCCTGAATTGACCTTACAGGTTGTATCGTTCTAAATACACTCAATCCTAAAGGAAAGAGGCACGAAGGAGTAAAATCCGCATCTCTTTTTCTTTTCACCGGGGCAAATGATATTCATGGGAGAAGTAAACAACGGTTCACCGGAATAAGATTTTTCGGTAGGAACGGGATGCCTTTAATAAAATGACGCAATATAAAGCGATTTTAGAGAGATTACTTAGAAAGTGATAATCTCATTCATTTGAGATAATAACCTCTCAGAATGTGGCTAAAATTGTCTCATTTTGGATTTACAGAAAGGCTTTACTTTAGCTGAGTAATGGGGAGTTTACAGGGGTTCTGTTTGATTGCTCCCCGAAAGACTTCCTCCCTGAAAGAGTCACTTTAGAGAAATTTTTCTTAATGGTCAATTTTAATGTCATATTTGTCTAAAAGCCCCAAAACACCAAACAAAGAAAATCGCGCTTTTTTTATTCGGTTTTTCTCCGGGTCAATGGAGTAGTTATATGAGGTTCGAAAATCAGTTCTTTCAATTGTCGTGCTATTAAATGTCGTTTGCATAAGGTCACAATTTTCAAACACAGAACCGGTTAAGTCACATTCGGAAAAGTCTACTTCCCGTAGCTGTGAATTTTTAAAAATCGTTTTTTTAATTTTAATCTTGTAAAAAGAAGAGAAATTTAAACTACAGTTCTCAAAACCAACCGATAGCATGAAGTCATTGCAATTATCAAAACGAAATCCTAACATTTTACAGTCTGTGAATTTAATTCTCGTAAATGTGGTTTGAGTCAGTTTAACCATACTTAGATTACAGGCAATAAAATCACATTCGAAGAATTTTATGTTTGATAGGTCTGAGTTAGAAAAATCACAGTTTTTGAAAGTGCAATTTTCATATTCTCCTTTCACTAAATGAATTTCTCTAAAATCAATTTTGTCAAACGTTTGTCCATGTATATATGTTTGTTCCGTGTATCAATATTTTTGCAAATATACCATTTTTACAATTCATCCAGATAGTAGCCGATAACGTAAAGCGGGCGGCGCACACTCATATAAAATGGAAATGCTACCTATAAACATTTACAGAGGCTTTTTTCAGGAAGGAACTCAAGGGGGGGAGAATAACTCTGTGAAAAGAAGTGCAGATTTGACTTTCCGTGTCTCTTTTTCTTTTCACCGGGGTAAATGATATTCATGGAAGAGGTAAACAACGGTTCACCGGATAAGATTTTTCGGTAGGAACGGGATGCCTTCAATAAAAATGACGCAATATAAAGCGATTTTAGAAAGATTACTAAAGAAAGTGGCAATCTCATTTGAGATAATAACCTTTCAAAATGTGGCTAAAAACGCCTCATTTTTCATTTACTGAAGGGTTTGACTTCAAGAAAATCATTGATTGCTTCTTGAAGGAGTTCCTACCCAAAAGAGCTATTTTAGAGAAATAATCAATTTTAAGGGCTTATATGGTTAGTTTATACTCAAAATAACAATAACATTGCCTACTAAAAAACCTCTCTAAAAACGGCTTAAAACAGGCGACACCTTAAGGAAGGATAACCTCAAAAAACAAAACGGACGTTACTTTTTTAGTAACGCCCATTTTTGGGAGTAGCCACAGCTAAGAACCACCACAGAGATATGTCATTTTTAAAATAACCAATGAATTACTTAAAAATGATTTGTGCGGGTTTGGCACATTCCCCAATGAAGTAACCAACAGATGCCATACAATCACTAATACCTCCATAAAATTTACCCTCTTTTTCCGCATCACGTTCGTTAGAATTTTGTTTGCCGATAATTTCCATTTGTTCGTAAAACTCTTGTTCACACTCACGAAGTCTGACCAGAATACCTATCAACACTTTGTTGGTTGTGTTTTCTTTGCCTGTTGTTGAGGCTTGATTTTGATTTTCCATTGTGTTAAATATAATAAGCATTTAATATAGGCACAAAGAAACGGCGTGCCTTTCCCGTTGCTTATCACCTTTTAACACACAGGCTGTAAGTCCATTATAGACATTACACGGGGGTACACACCGCTAATTAGGAGAGTACAAAACCTCGTAAATGGAAATAAAAAATCTACCATACAAAGTCGGTAGGTTAATTATTTCACCTGTGTATTTCTAAAATGATAAGCACCACAAAGATACAATACTTTTAATAAATATAAATGCCATATAAAACAAAACAGACCGCCCCTGCAAAGAACGGTCTGTTTTGGATAGAGTTCTGGCGATTATTTTATTATCTGTAAAATGTTACAAAGCGTATCTGTGCGATACGCTTCGTAACATTTTTGTAGATGATGGATTTTATTACAGGAAGTGATAAACAAGTGTATGGCAAGAATACCTTTTATTTATAAAGTTATGGATTAACAGCTAATTTGGTTTCCACCCCTTTCATTTTTCCGGCAAATGCTGCCATATCATGACTGATTTTGGCATCCGTAATTCGGGCATAAATTTGAGTGGTCTTAATGTTGGTATGTCCCAACATCTTACTCACACTCTCAATGGATACACCCTTTGATAAGGTCAGGGTAGCGAAAGAATGTCTGGCAAGGTGAGAAAGGTCAACTCTTTTTCTATACCGCACAAATCGCCAATCTCTTTTAGGTAAGCATTCATCTTCTGATTGCTCAGTACCGGAAGAACCACATTGTTGGGCAATGAGCCTTTGTATTTATCCAGAATCATTTTAGGAACCTCCAACAGGGGGATATTGAAATTCACTCCCGTTTTTTCTCTCTTGCCCATTATCCATAATCCTCCATCGAAAGAGGTACGAATGTTGTTCTCCCGTAGATTTTTGGCATCAATATAGGCTAAACCGGTGAAGCAGGAAAATACAAAAATATCCCGTACCTGTTCCAAGCGTTTAGTGGCAAATGGCTTATTCATTATCACTTCAATTTCCTCTTGAGTTAAATATCCCCTGTCCACCTTTGCAAAATGAATTTTGTAGTTCGTAAACGGGTCTAAGGCAATCCAGCCGTTGTTTTTGGCAAGGATAATAATGCGCTTGAATAATTGTATGAATTTGGCGGTGGTATTGGGATTACATCCGCAAGTGGTTCGCAGATACACTTCAAAGTCGGTTATAAACAGGTGATTGATTTCTTTCAGAGCAATATCCGAAAGGTTATACCTCTCTTTAATAAAATCAGTCAGACGGGTACGGGTTACTTCATATTTTTGGTAAGTGGCTTTGGATTTATCAATGCCAATTAATTTCTTCACATCTTCGTTGTGGCGTTGGAATAGTTCCAGCAAGTTATGGCGGGTTTCAGAGATACCTAAAAACTCATTTTTGATTTTTTCGGCGGTAACGTTGCTCTCCCTATCCTGCATGTTTCGATATATCCGGTAGAGTGCAGACCTTGTACTGTCAATCAGGGAATTGATTTCAGGAACTTCCTTTGCCCGACCGATAGCTTTTCCCGCATTCACATCCCAATGTGCAGGATTAATATCGGTTTTCATTCCAAAACGCGCCTCTTTTTGGTCGAGGGTAATCCGGCAAAAAAGTGGGATAGCGCCATTGGTTTTCTGTTTGTCTCTTTTAAGGAAAAAGAGTACCTTAAATGTACTTTTCATAAACTCATTTTTTTAGTTACAAAATAACATTAATTCTCTAAAAATGAGTTCTATGCAGGGGAGACAAATCGCGACAGAAACCGGACAAATTCGGACAAATCGTACCCCTTTTTGAAAAATGGGAAAAGGGGTACGAATTAGGAAATGAACTATGTCCATTTTTGTCTATTTTGTGTCTATCCCCCCAGTCAAAAATAAAAGAAAAAACCCTTCAAATCATTGAATTTGAAGGGTTTGTCTACCTTTTGTCCGGCTTTGTCCGGTATATTTGCGGAAGCGGGGGTTCTATCAGCTATAAAATCATAGAAGATTAAATTCAGTCAATTATCTATTAATAAACAGATTATTACAAACTATCATTTAAGTAAAATATCTAATACTATCATTGCATATATCAATAATAGGGTGTATTTTTGGGTGATGAATTCAAGCTAAACTTATCTCAAATAAGCACCCAATGAATATCAAACGAAACATCATCTTTTCCCTTGAAAGCAGGAAGAAGAATGGCAAACCAATCGTGGTAAATGTGCCCATACGCATGAGAGTGATGTACGCCGGACAAAGAATAGAATTCACAACCGGCTACCGGATTGATGCTGCTAAATGGGATGAAGCAGCACAAAGAGTGAAGAACGGATGCACCAACAAGTTAAAACAAAATGCCTCGCAGATAAACAACGATTTATCGAAATATTATGCGGATATACAAACTATTTTTAAGGAGTTTGAAATAGCTGAAACCATTCCGACTCCCCAGCAAGTCAAGACAGCTTTCACAGAAAAACAAAAGGGAAACAGTATGGACACTCTCAAGCATCCTTTCTTTGAGATGTTCGATGATTTTGTAAAGGAAAGAGGCGCCAAAAACGACTGGACTTTCTCGACCTATGAGAAATTCGCTTCCGTGAAGAACCACCTGCTAGCCTTTGATAAAGACATCCAATTTAACGATTGGAATGAATTCAGGCTAACGGACTATGTGAATTATCTTCGGGCAGAAAAGAAAATGCGCAACAGCACCATAGATAATCAGCTTGATTTTTTACGCTGGTTTTTACGCTGGGGGATAGAAAGAGGATACAGTGAAAATAGAGCTTTTGACGCATTCAAGCCCAAACTGAAAACCACCCAGAAGAAAGTCATATTTCTCACGTGGGATGAATTAAACAGGCTGCGGGAATACCCGATACCTGAAAGCAAGAAATACCTTGAGAGGGTGCGGGATGTATTTCTTTTTTGTTGTTTCAGTGGTCTTAGGTATTCGGATGTTTACAATCTGAGACGCAGCGATGTCAAGAGCGGTCATATAGAGGTAACCACCGTCAAGACAGCCGACAGCCTTACCATCGAGTTAAACAACCATAGCAAAACTATTCTTGACAAATATAAGGATGTCATTTTTGAAGAGGATAAAGCCTTGCCGGTTATATCCAATCAAAAGATGAACGATTACCTGAAGGAATTGGCAGAGTTGGCTCAGATAAACGAGCCGATACGGGAAACGTATTACAAAGGGAATGAGCGTATTGATGTAGTTACTCCTAAATATGCCCTGTTGGGTACTCATGCCGGTAGACGGACATTCATCTGCAATGCCTTGTCTTTAGGTATCCCGGCGCAAGTGGTGATGAAATGGACAGGACACAGCGATTATAAGGCGATGAAGTCCTACATTGACATTGCAGACGACATAAAAGCTACCGCAATGGACAAATTCAACCGGTTATGACTGAATTCCGCAAGAAACACATACATCTTCAATACCACACTGTCCGAGCATACAGAAAATCACTGATGCCAAACACTGCCATTTTTATTGATACGGATTTACTGTCTTGTGAATTTGTATAGCTGCATATCCCTCCCATGCGGGTATTCATCTTTCAAAACGGATTTGTATTTTATGGATTGGGGTAAGTGCATTATATTTTATTTATCAAAATGATTTTTTTATTGTTTTCTACATGTCTATTTATTTGAATTTAACCCTTTTACATTTTGTTGAGCAATAGCAATAGATTTTTGGAGTTTTTCAATAAACCATTTTTTATCGGGCAATTGGGTAAGATATTGCGCTACTTTAATGTTTTCTTCGCCAAGCATTAATAGTTCTATATGCTCTGTGTTTCCTTCGCTACAAAGAAGTAAACCTATGGGCGAATTTTCGTGCGGTTGCTGTTCGTGTTTTTGCAAATATTTCAAATAAAGCTCCATCTGCCCTTTGTATTTTGGTTTGAATTTTCCCAATTTCAAATCTATCGCCACTAAACGATTTAGTTTTCTGTGATAGAAAAGCAAATCAAGGTGATAGTCTATGCTGTCGATAGGAATGCGTTTTTGTCGTTCCAAAAAGGCGAAACCTTGCCCTAATTCTAAAATAAATTTTCCCAATTGGTTAAGAATAGCTTCTTCAAGGTCTTTCTCTGAAAAATATCCGCTTAATCCCAAGAAATCAAGAATATAAGTGTTCTTGAAAACCAAATCTGGACTTAAATTTGTGTTGTCTGTTTCTTGCAGTGTCTGTAAAATAATATCTTCGGGTTTTGCTGCAATGGCTGTTCGTTCAAAAAACATTACATCTTCTTTTTGCCGCAATGTGCGAATACTCCATTTTTCGGCTATACACATTTGTTGGTAAAACATTCTTTTTGTGCTGTCTTCGATAGAAACAAGTTCAATGAAATGACTCCAACTCAATGTTTGTGACAGTGTCGCAAACATTGCTTCATTGTAGGCTTCTGCCACTTTTATCATTCGTGTCAAGGCAGAATACGTGTAACCTTTGCCAAATTTTTCCGTTAATTGTTGCGACAATGTCGCAAGGATTTGTTGTCCGTGTTGGGAATAGGTTTCGTACTGCATTTCAGTAACAATGTAATTGCCTATTGACCAGTACAAACGGCTAATTTCCGCGTTTAAATATACAGCAACATTTCTACCCTTTTGTTCAATTAGATTCTCTATTCCAAGCAGTAACTGATTGCTTTTATTATTGATACTCGTTATTTCCATTTATTCATTTGTTTGATTTTTGAATTGTCAAATTTCAAACAAAAATACAAAAAATAAATTGTCTCATCTTAATCAGCGACGCCAAATGCTGCCACAGCGACGCCAAATGCAGCCACAGCGACGCCAAATGCAGCCACAGCGACGCCAAATGCAGCCACAGCGACGCCAAATGCAGCCACCAAAGAAAAAACGGAATATTTTAGCATATCCTTTCGTATTTTTGTATTAAACAATACGACAGGTTATGAATATCCATGAATTAAAAGAGAAGCCATTGTGGCAAATGACGGGAGAGGAGTTCTTATTCCTTCAGCAAAACTCGGAGCACAAAGAAACACAACCGGTCACCTTAACTGATACCTCCAAGAGATATGTTTACGGTATATCCGGTATTGCCCGTCTGTTCGGGTGCAGTATTCCCACCGCCAACCGCATTAAGCAAAGCGGAAAGATTGATAAAGCCATCACACAGATAGGGCGTAAAATCATTGTGGAGGCAGACCTTGCCCTTGAACTGGCAGGACGTATGCAGGGAGGGCGCAGATAATGGAATCGCAAGTAAGAATCGGCGGGGAGTCCAATCTCTCTCAGCTATGGGAGAACTCCCGCCTGTTTGTTACGGATGAATTCCTTCAACCTCCTGTTATCCTGCGGGTGGAAGATTCCATCATCGGTACTTTGGGCAATTTCAGCGCATCCACAGGTAAAGCCAAGAGTAAGAAGACATTCAATGTATGTGCTATTGTAGCAGCAGCACTGAAAAACAGCCTGATACTGAACTATTCGGCTTCGTTGCCACAGGGCAAGCGGAGAATCCTCTATGCTGATACCGAGCAAAGCAGATTCCATTGCCAGCGGGTATTAAAGCGTATCCTGCAATTATCGGAGTTACCCATCCACAGCCAGCCTGACACATTGGAGTTCCTCTCTTTAAGAAGATACAGTCCTAAAACGCGGCTGGGAATTATCGAGGAAGCCATTTATCATAGCGAAGGACTGGGGTTGGTAATCATTGACGGTGTCCGGGATTTAGCTTACGACATTAACTCTCCCTCCGAAGCGACTGAACTGATTACCAAGCTGATGCAATGGACAGAGGAGAGGCAAATTCATATCCATACGGTTTTACATCTAAACAAAGGGGATGACAATACCAGAGGACATCTGGGTACGGAACTCAACAACAAAGCCGAAACAGTTTTACAGATTACCAAAGACGAGTTGGACAGAGACATCAGTTCCGTTACTTCTTCATTTATCCGTGATATAGACTTCGACCCGTTCGCTTTTCGTATCAACCCTACCGGTTTACCTGAATTGCTGGATGATTACCAGCCCAAGCAATCTGTTTCACAGAAAGGTTTCGATTACCGGGAAGTACCGGAAGCCAAGCACAGGGAAGCTCTGGCAATCCTGTTTTCAGAAGCCGAACAGGTTTCATATAACAGTCTGATAGGTAAACTGCAAAAGAGTTATTCCCTTGCCGGTTTTTCCTTCGGAACCAACAAAGCCAAATTACTCAAGGTGTTTCTGGAAAACAAGCGAATGATTCTCAAAGAGGATAAATGCTACCGGTTTAACTCCGATTTCCATTATTAAACCTTGAAAAAGAGGTTTAGTTTAGTCTGGGTATATATATAGTAAACTAAACTAAACCGGTTTATTCGTTCAGATGTTGCTGGCGAAAAGAAAAAGAGCCTTCAATCCCTAAAAAACACATCATTTATGAATATAGCTGAAGCAAAAAACATTCCCCTTGCAGACTACCTGCAATCCATCGGGATAACACCTTGTAAAAAGCAAGGGAACAATCTCTGGTATTACTCTCCCTTCAGGACAGAAACTGAAGCCTCATTTAAGGTAAATCTTGTACGCAATCAGTGGTTTGACTTTGGGATAGGAAAAGGCGGAAACATGCTTGATTTTGTAATGGAACAACAGGGGGTAGAGGACATATCCCATGCGCTTCAAATTCTTTCAGGTAAAACGTCAACGATTTCTCCTGTTAACTCTTTTTCTTTTCGCCAGCAAGAGAATTTATCCGTCTATAAAGATATACGGATACTGCCATTGGAAAATCCCTTGCTCATCCAATACCTTAAAGAACGGAAGATTCATATTTCATTTGCACAGCAGTTTTGTAAGGAAGTCCATTTCCGGTTTAAAGACAAATCTTATTTTGCCATTGGCTTTAAAAATAACATGGAGGGGTACGAACTTAGGAACAAATACTTTCAAGGTACGCTTTCTCCTAAAGGCATAACAAGCATAAAACAGGGAAATGATTCCTGTTGCATTTTCGAAGGATTTATGGATTACCTTTCTTATCTGACCCTAAAGCAAAAACACAATCCCGAATATCCAAACATAGAGAAACAGGATTATATCATTCTCAATTCCGTTTCCAATGTCTCCAAAGCGATTGACATCATCAGCGGTTACAAAGAGAAGTATTGCTATCTGGACAACGACAAGGCTGGCGCTTCCGTTTACGAGGAAATCCGTAACAAATGCGGTTTGAATGTTTCCGACAGGTCAGTACACTATCGGGGCTATAAAGACTTGAACGATTATTTAGTGGGGAAGAAACAGGTTCAGGAAAAACGGCAAAGCGGAGGTATGAAACGCTAAAGCACAGCGACGAGTGAGGGATATTTGAAACAATTGCCCTAGCTTATTAGGGTTTTTTCTTCACGCTTCGTTGCTCTACGCTAAAAAAACCCCAATAAGCCAAAGGGGTTCCCCCTTTGGAATCCTCCGAAGGGACTCCTTTAGGGAGTCAGACTATCAATCAACAAATGTATAACAAATAAATGACATCATTATATGGGATATGTGGTACTTCATTTAAAAAAAGCATTGGGTAATGATGCGGGAACGTCTGCCCATATCGAGCGGACAATCCATCCGAAAAATGCGGATGAAAGTCGTACGCATCTGAATCGGGAATTGATTGGGTTTCCTCAAAGTGTAAAGAACCGTACCGAAGCGATTCAGCACCGGATAGAAAACGCCGGTATTACTCGCAAAATAGGAAAGAATCAAGTTCGGGCAATAGGGGTGATGCTTTCGGGAACTTCGGAAGATATGAAGCGTATTGAAGATGCTGGGCATCTCAATGACTGGTGTGCTGACAGTATTGACTGGTTACAGAAGACATTCGGTGCGGAGAATCTTGTATCGGCTGTTCTGCATAGAGATGAAACAACGCCTCACATTCATGCCACGATTGTACCTATTGTTACCGGTGAAAGGAGAAAAGCCAAAGAGGAAAAACTAATAGAAGGTAAAAAGAAATACCGGAAGAAGAATCCAAATGCTGCCCGGCTTTGTGCCGATGATGTAATGGCACGGGATAAGTTGAAAAGGTATCAGGACAGTTATGCCCAAAGGATGCAAGTTTACGGATTGCAGCGGGGTATCGAAGGCTCTCAAGCTAAACATATCAATACGCAGCAATATTACAAGGAGTTGTATGTGAAGAACGAAAATCTAAAAGGAGAGATTGAAGATTTGCAGGAGCAGAAAGCAGCGACTAAGGAAGAAGTCCGTCACGTCTATGACATGAAAGACGAAGCACGGGACAAGTTTCTGGCTATGGATGAGTATGTTCGCAGAAAGGATAATGAATTGACTATCATTGAAACCAAACTCCAAAAAGCCAAACAGGAATACGAGCCTTATAAAGCGCAAGAAGAGCTAAACCGGATTCATGAATTGTTCCCTATGATGAAAGAACAACTACGGATAGCGAATTTATGCCAAAAGATTGGATTCACAATTGAAGCCCTCAGAAAATTACTTAATGGCATTACTCTGTCTATTGCTTCCGGCAAATTGTATTCCTCTGAACACAAACAATATTTTGAGGTGAAAGATGTAAAAGTGAAGATTGAAAAAGAACAGGATAATTCTGATAAATTAAGATTGACGATTAATGGGATAAATATTATGGATTGGTTTAAACAGAAATACAAGGAAGTTCAGCAAAAGATTGTAGCGAATTTCCGTCAAACATCACTTAAGAATAAGAGATTCAGATTGTAATATTTATTTTTTTCACTAATTGGCATTAATTTAATTTTTGTCGTTATTTTTGTGAGACATTTGGAAAAATCAAAGATGTTGACACGGTGAGTTGAATAAAAAGGTTTATATATTTAACTGCTTATGCCTTTCGGTCAAGTCGCAACATTCATTCCGTTAGGAATAATTCGCTCGGTAGAAAATAAAACCACATTAACCCTTGCATTCCTAATGGAATGCAACCTGATTTGCAAAATAGGGCAACATTCCTACGGAATGTTGTGCGGGTGGTGGTGTCAATCGGTTTTCTACCGAGCGATAATCCCTGACGGGATTGCAGCGCCAACCACAACTTTCATTTTACTTGACCCAAAGGCATAAGCAATTATATTTATTTGTTGTGGGCAATTCGGCATCATCAACTTTAAACGAACAATAATAAATAAAACATATGGGAGAAAATATTTTTCAAAAATTACCAGAGCGCTCTGGTTTAAAAATAGTAACTATATTATTGGGTATTATTACAGGAGTCATGACAATCTATTCATTCTTCCTACCGAATAAAAAGATTGACCTTCGTTATGAGATAATCGCCAATACAAATGTTTTGGATTTTAATGCTGATATTAACAAACTTGAAGTATATTATGATAGCACTAATTTGAAGCAAACTCAAGAAAATTTGCGGATATATACTGTCAAAATAATCAACAATGGAAAACAAGATATAGTCAAGGGGGATTATGATGATAACGCCCCGTTAGGTATCCAAATAAATTCTGGGGAAATTATTGAACAGCCTCAGTTAATTCAAACGAGTAATGACTACATAAAACACAACTTAAACTTCATTGATTATCAAAAGGATAGAATTAGCTTTTCACAGGTCATTCTTGAAGCAAGCGAATATTATATTGTGAAACTCCTAGTCCTACATAAAAAAGATACTATCCCAGAGATCATCTCATTCGGCAAAATTGCTGGCCAAAAAAACATTGATGTGGTAAATGCTATTGATGTAAAAGAAGAAGTGACATTTTGGGGCAGAGTTTTCTTTGGCAATATTTGGGTACAAGTATTAAAATTACTTATATACCTTGCTGCTTGGATCATCATAATAATTGTCATTGTTGGGATAGCTAGCAGTATTGGAACATACCAAGAAAAGAAAAGGAAAATCAAAGTGGTTGATGAGTTTAAGAAACTGGAAATGTATGAATACACGAGAATGGACAATGCAATTTTTGACAGATATAAAGAATGGGGACCGTCTTCTTTCAAAAAAATGAGAACACTATTAGATAGGGATGAAAAAGAGTTAAATGAAACCTATAAAAGGTCAAAGGATAATTTAAAGGGAGAATATAGGTACAGACAACATGGAAAATCAGACGATTTTTATATTATAAGCGAAATGATAAAGGATGGTATTGTTGTATTTCGTGAACAAGACCACTTAGTAGTTAATCAAGCAATGAAAGATACACTATACAAGTTTATGGACTTCTTGAAAACTAAAAAAGAAGATTTCTACGAAAGACCTTCCTCTCCGATTTTTGAAACAGAAACTATATCAGATGACCAATAGGGCAACCCGCAAAGCGGTTTGGCAACATGCAGGGTGTGCCTCGTATCAAGTGTGTAGGGATTAGTAAATTAGATGCCCGTCCGAACGTTACTTGGACGCCACCAAGCCGTCGGAAGTTGGTGGTCAGCTGCGGAGTTCTTCAGGTGACGAGGAATTGATGATTTGATAGTTTAGTGTATATTTTTCTGTCTGTAACCGTGAAATAATGTGAAATTTATTAATAAAAATGAAGGCAAAAAGCGAGGATTCAGACCTTAATCCATAAAAGGTGGATTGTAGAAAGAACTTTCTCTTGGTTTTCTTGGTTTGATTATAACAAAAAGTTGTGTCGTATATCAGTGTGCAAGAAAAACAAAAGAAATCAAGATAAAAATAAAACACCCGCCTTTACATTGTGTGGTGTAAATTCGGGTGTTAATCTTGTAACTTACTGATAATCAGTCTTTATTGCGGAAGCGGGGGAACATGAACCAAACGCTTCAACTTATTCAAATTCAATGTGTTATTTCTTACTTTTGCCTTATGGGGTACGATTTGGAGCGCACTTGAAAGGGTCTGTTTTGACTGCTTTTGTCCACTCTTGCCTGCATAAAACTTGGGTTCAAAGTTACTCTTTTTTTTCATGCAAACAAATTATTAATTATTTACCTCAGGGCAAACGCATGAAAAATATATTGTTTTTATAATTTATTATATATCAACATTTTAACAAATGAGCTGTTCACTATTTATAATGATTATAAATAATTTGAATGAGCTAATATGTTCTTTATCAATGAAATATAATTCTCATCTATCCTTCATGCGTTTGCCCTGTTATTTACCTGACTTGTCCTAAAAAGATTTAACGAATGATTTTACTTTGTTCTGCCCTGACTTGATAAAAATTCAACATTCATAAAAATATAGGGTATTTTCACCTTTACATAATATTTTGGACAATCCCGGTGGCGGGTTTGTCCAACAGCTGTCATCATGTTTAATACTCTATTGACTGTCGCTTGTTTGCGTGGGGCAATAGGGAAATCCTTCGGCGTGAAAACGAAGCCGCAAAGGAATGTTGCGATTGTATTTCTAATTATTTTTGGCATAATTTATAATGATTATCCGCATACCGTCCTATTGTAAATTTTCGATTTGAAATCAGTAGGATAAGTAACGGCAACCGTAACCAATCTGTCGAAGAGTTTTTCTCCGAAATACCGACGGTTGAATTTATAACAG
>SNRY01000466.1_pt1 | contig 13608 bp, 6 predicted proteins | sample 4693421 | NCBI WGS metagenome assembly SNRY01 (sample SAMN11003215, study PRJNA524138) | termite gut metagenome | isolation source: Bacteroidetes bacterial symbionts from single cell of protist host amplifed... | host: Streblomastix strix ... | reverse complement strand
GCGTAGTAGTCTAAAAAATGAATTATTGAGTTATACGGATACTGACTTGCTAAAAACGCAGCAAATTTTCAATGTTGAATTAATACGGAACATCGTATTGAATCATCTTTCAAGCAAAGAAGACAATACCTTTCAAGTTTGGACATTTTTTTGTTTTCAAAAATGGTATAGTCATGTGTTTCTAAAAAATTAAATATGTTATCGGATATCATATTCATACCGCTTATTTCCGTATTAGGATTTTTGTTTAATTCTAATATAAAAGTTTCTTATAAAGATAAACGTAATTTAAACGCATTATGGGTCTTTCATCTATCACTTAGTGTAGCGTATTATTTTTACATAACTATTAATGGCGGTGATGCTTTAGGCTATTGGATACATGCTCAAGAAATGAGAGGGGTATATTTCGTATATAATCTGTTTAATACTCAAGGCACTGAATTTATGGTTACTCTTAATTACATTCCTGCTAATGTTTTAAATATGGGATTTTTTTCCAATACACTTTTATATGGACTTTTGGGTTTTATTGGGTTTACTTTTTTCTATCGTATTTGCATCCATACAATTCCTTATAATACCCAATACAAAAACTATTGGCTCTTTCCTTTGCTTCTTTTTTTACCTAATATGCATTTTTGGTCATCAGGTATAGGAAAAGATACCATGTTATTTTTGTGTATCATGATGGTTAGCTATGGTATGATGCGTGTAGTTAAACGATTTCCCTTAGTTATTACAGGTCTGTTGCTTTCTTATGGTATTCGCCCGCATATAACCTTAATAATGCTTCTTAGTTTTGGGATAACTTATGTCATTAGTGGAGAAAAATCGAAAGAACAACGTATCTTTTTGTCTGTTTTATTATTGGCGGTAGCAATTGCTATTATGCCGATGGTTTTAGACTATGTGAACATAGATGAAGCTTCTGTTGATGGTCTTGAGCGGTTTTCGGAAGAAAGAGCTGTTGGTTTAAGTTCTGGAAACTCTTTCGTAAATATATCTTCCTATCCCTATCCTTTAAAGGTATTGACCTTCGTATATCGCCCTTTCTTTTTCGACATCAATGGCATTCCTGCATTAGTAGCTTCTTTTGAAAATCTACTCCTTCTACTATTGTCGATTAAAGTAATACGAAATCATCCCATCCGGACATTTAAGGCAGCTCCATTAGCCATTCAGGGATTATTTCTTTTTTTTATACTGGGAGTATCCGTTTTTTCCATGAGTATGAGTAATCTGGGTATTATTTTACGTATGCGCAACATGTTCTTGCCCGGTCTGATTATTTTTATACTGTGGTCGTTTTCTTATCAACAAACATTGGCTTCAAAGAACAAAAAGAATGTCTAACCTCCACCGCCTAACCTCAATCCCTCTCTCCTTCGAAACCCTCCTCAAAGGACAACTCCGTTTCATGCAGCAACAGTATGATGTAACTGCTATCTGTTCCGACAAAGAGCGTTTAGAAAAAATAGGAGAAGATGAAGGAGTCAAAACCTATCCGGTAGAGCTAACCCGCCAAATAACGCTTAGGAAAGATTTCAATGCTGTGATAAAATTATATCGCTATTTTCGGAAAGAAAAACCGTTCATTGTTCACACTCATACGCCGAAAGCCGGATTAATCGGGATGTTGGCTGCTTACTTGGCTCGTGTACCGAACCGTTTGCACACTGTGGCCGGGATGCCCTTGATGGAAGCGTCGGGAATGAAACGGAAGATTTTGAATGTCACGGAAAAGTTAACGTATCGTTGTGCCACTCATGTTTATCCTAATTCCAAAGGATTGTACGAATTTATCATTAAAAATCATTTTTGTTTAGCCAATAAACTGAAAATCATTGGCGCCGGCAGTTCCAATGGTATTGACACCCAGCATTTTTCACCTGCTTATTTTTCATCCAACGAAAGAAATAAATTAAAAAAACGATTCAATATACAACTGAACAGTTTTATTTTCTGTTTTGTGGGTCGTCTTGTCAAAGACAAAGGCATCAACGAATTAGTCCAATCCTTTATGGAAGTCAACGAACAATATCCGCAAACAAAATTGCTTTTGGTGGGGCCGTTTGAGCGGGAATTAGACCCTTTATTTCCCGAAACAGAGAAAGCAATTCAGGAGAATCCCAATATAATTTCCGTTGGTTTTCAAACGGATGTACGACCCTTTTTGGCAATCTCGGATATTTTCGTTTTTCCATCTTACCGCGAAGGATTTCCCAATGTAGTCATGCAAGCTGGAGCGATGGACTTGCCTTCGATCGTTACGGACATCAACGGATGCAATGAAATTATTGAAGAGGGTGTAAACGGATTAATCATTCCTTCTAAAAACAAAGAGCAATTGAAAGAGAAAATGATGTTGCTTATTGAAGATAAAGATTTGCGTAATCATTTAAAACAACATGCCCGGGAAATGATTACTTCCCGATATGAACAAAAAATGGTCTGGGATGCTTTGTTGGAAGAATACAGAAGATTGGAAACTCAAAATCATACCTGATAGATATAAGGTAGCGGAAGGGTTACGGTAAATTTACGATTGCCACGGAAAAAATTAAAAATAATTAGTTTTTTTGCCGATTGTAAAATATAATTACTACATTTGTTACGTCATTATATTGATTCAGATAAGAACATTTAACTAAAAGTGAAATTATGAAAATTGAACGATTGAACCCGCTCAATGATTACCTTTTTCTGAAATACATGGGTGAAAAAGGCGATGAAGAGCAGTTGTTGGCATTTCTTAATGCCGTGTTGGAGCGAACAGGCAAAGGTGAGTTTGCATCAGTAGAAATCATTGAAAACAAATCATTCCTTGCCGAGATAATAGGAGACAAGTCGAGTATTTTGGATGTTCGTGCTGTGATGGACGATGCTACAAAAGCAAACGTTGAGGTGCAACTCCGCAACTTTAGGAATATGGATAAGCGAATCCTGTTTTATTGGTGTTTGGAGTATGCGAAAGGTATTAAAGAGGGACAAAACTATCGGGCATTGCCGAACGTTATCGCCATCAATATCATAGATTTTGAATATATACAAGCAGTTGATTTTCACACAAGTTTTCATCTGTGGGAAGATTTTCAAAGGGATTGTCTGCTAACGGATGTGCTGGAAATACATTTCATAGACATGGTGAAATTTCGGCGATTGAAAGAAAAAGACATAGTTAATAATCCCTTACATAGGTGGTTGACATTTTTTGATAAGAATACAAACAATAAAATATTGGAGGAGGTAATAAACATGGATACAGCAATACAAAAGGCTCAAGACCGAATTGGTTTTGTGGGAAGTTCCGATGAAGAACTCCGATTCTATCAGATGCGGGAACTCGGTAGGATGGATTATACGAACAGTATGGATTTTGCCCGGCAGGAAGGAGAAATAGCTGGCTTGAACAAAGTAGCTCGTAAAATGAAACAAGCAGGTACTCCCCCAAGTCAGATTGCCTTATTTACCGGACTTAGTGAAACAGAAATCAATAAATTATAAAAGCGATTATTTTTTTCTTTGATTTTTCTGATTGATTTTAACCAAGTCATCTGCATTCCATCAGGGACTTAAATTAGAATGCATTACCTTCTTTCAAATGTCTTTTTGATTTTCTTTTGTCATGTATTGGCTTTATTATTATATCGCCGGTATTCCTTTTTGTTGTCCTGTTTTTGTTCTTTGCCAATAATGGCCACTCTTTGGGATTGGATGTTAAGATATTATACAGGACTATCTTGAAAGTTCTCAAATCGGCAGGAACAAATTCCCATCCGGACGTTACAATGGAACGATTCAATGGAGAAAAATAAAACAACAACAACCGTTTATTTGTATGGCGCCGGTGGGCATGCCAAAGTGATTCTGGACATTTTGAAATCAAATCACATTGCTGTTCTCGAAATTTTTGATGACAATCCGGATCTTACGGAATTTATGGGAATCCCAATTTCCCATTCCGAGGTTTTGTCTCCGGTAATTGTAAGTATCGGAAACAATAAAATCCGTAAAATAATTGTAGACAAACTGAAGGGTGTTGAATATAGTCCGGCAGTGTTCGCTCATTCGGTAATCAAATCCAATTATGCGACTATTGAAGAAGGAACGGTTGTTATGCAAGGAGCCATTATTCAATCATCGGTAAAAATAGGGAAACACAGTATCATTAATACACGAGCTTCAATTGATCACGATTGTGTGCTTCAGGATTATGTACATATAGCGCCCGGAGTGATTCTTTGTGGAAATGTACAGATAGGTGAGGGTAGTTTTATTGGAGCAGGAACAACCATCATGCAAGGAATTAGAGTAGGAAAATGGTCTGTTATTGGCGCCGGTTCTGTCGTTTTGAAAGATATTCCGGATCATGTAACGGCGGTTGGCTCCCCATGTAAAATAATCAAACAACATATATAATGGAAAATAACCGTATCTGGCTGTCCCTGGCCCACATGGGCGGCCAAGAACAATCCTTCATCCAGGAAGCCTTCGATACCAATTGGATAGCCCCGTTGGGTCCCAACGTTGATGGTTTTGAAAAAGATTTGGAAACTTTTCTGGGCAATCACTCGCATGTAGCGGCATTGACTGCCGGAACTGCTGCTTTGCATCTTGGATTAATCCTGTTAGACGTGCAGGAAGGAGACGAAGTCTTGTGTCAGAGTTTCACTTTTTCGGCAACCACCAATCCCATTCGTTACCAAAAGGCAACGCCCATTTTTGTTGACAGTGAAAAAGACACTTGGAACATGTCGCCCGAATACCTCGAACAGGCCATTCTACATCGCATCGCTAAACGGAAAAAGCCCAAAGCAATCATTCCTGTGCACCTGTACGGAATGCCTGCAAAAATGGACGAGATTAGGACGATTTCCCAAAAATATGAAATCCCGATTCTGGAAGATGCAGCAGAAGCCTTGGGTTCTCAATTGAACGGAACGCCTTGCGGAACATTCGGCGAATTGGCCGCATTATCCTTCAATGGAAACAAAATCATCACCACTTCCGGAGGAGGAGCGTTGGTTTCCCAAAACGAAGAACACATCCGGAAAGCCCGTTTTTTGGCTACGCAAGCTCGTGATGCTGCACCTCATTACCAACATTCCTATGTCGGATACAACTACCGGATGAGTAACATTGTGGCGGGAGTGGGCAGAGGACAAATGCAGGTGCTTTCCCAACGCGTTGAACAGCGTAGAAAAAACAATCAATATTACCGGGAACATGTATCCGATATCGAAGGGATTAGTTTTCAGACCGAACCGACACCGGATTTTCAATCCAATTATTGGCTGACAACCCTTGTAGTTGATCCGGAAAAAACCGGTGGCGTTACCCGCGAAGATTTACAAAATGCATTGGAGAGAGCCAATATCGAATCACGTCCACTGTGGAAACCCATGCACTTGCAACCCATTTTCGATGATTATCCGTATTACGGGGAAAAAGTCAGCGAATCGCTGTTTGAAAAAGGATTATGTCTGCCTTCCGGTTCGCTGTTGACGGAAAATGACTTGGGAAAAGTGGTAGAAATCATCAAAAATACAATTGTGACCAATCAGATCAAAAAAATGAGATAAACCCCGCTCTGTTTTTTCTGTTTTATCCGTGTGCCAATATCCATATAAATTTGTACCTTTGGCGTCAATTTGAAATGAATTATGGCAAAAGGCAACACCAGACATACAAAAAAGAGTACAGATACCTCCGCCGGTAGCCTGAAAACGTTTTTTACCGGTAATACCACCCATTATATCACGGGGCTGATTTTGTTGATGCTGGCGATTTATGCCAGTTTTGCACTCATCTCTTTCCTCTTTACCGGAGCGGCCGACCAAAGTAGAATCGAAGGACTTTCCTTGTTTTATTTCGGTTCCGTGGATGGAATCACCAACTGGACAGGTACCCGTGGCGCCATCCTGAGCAGTCTTTTGATGAATGACGGTTTTGGTGTTTCCACACTTTTTCTGCTCTTGTTTGTCGTCTTCATCGCGTTGCGCTTGATGAAAGCCCGTTATTTTAATTTATTCCGCAATTTTATCATTTGCACCCTGCTGACCATTTGGTCTTCCGTCACTTTATCCTTCTTTTTTGGCAGTTTTTTTGCTGATACTGCCTTGTATATTGGTGGCAAGCATGGCCTCATTATTTCAAAATCGTTGATAAACGACATCGGTCTTCCGGGAACTTTTTTATTGTTGCTTTTCGTCTTCATTGTTTTGATGGCTGTCTTGAATGCCAATACCATCCCTTTTCTTCAAAATCTCACGAAACGCTCTCCCCGAGAATCTCGTACGGAGGCTCAGAAAGTTTTCACGAACGTTCCGGAACCCGATACCGATGAGGACGATGAGGAGGAAGTTGACATTTTGATTAAACCGGATGCCGTACCAATGGCCGAAACTCCAGAAGAATTTGTTATTGAAGTTCCCCCAGACGAGCCTTATACTCCCCAACCTCAGTCCGGTCGCCCCTCCTTTGTTCCCCCTGTTGACCATAATAATCGGCAGCAAGACTCCGAAGAAGATATTTCCTCCGATCTTGTTCAGCAATTTGGCCTCTATGACCCGACTTTGGAATTGGCTCACTATGAGTTACCTTCCTTGGACTTGTTGCAAAAATACGACCTCGGCAACACCCAAGTCAATGATGAAGAACAGCGCGACAACAAAACCCGCATCAAACAAACATTAGCCAATTACAACATTGAAATAAAGACGATTAAGGCAACAGTTGGCCCCACGATTACCCTCTACGAAATCGTACCGCAAGACGGTGTCCGTATCTCCAAAATCCGCAATCTGGAAGCCGATATCGCTTTGAGTTTGGCTGCCATCGGCATCCGTATCATTGCTCCCATGCCGGGAAAAGGTACGATTGGCATCTAAGTACCCAACAAAGAGCCGAAAATTGTTTCGATGCGGGTTTTGTTGTCGCGCTGTTCTTCATCATTGACTTGGGTGTTGCCGAGGTCGTATTTTTGCAACAAGTCCAAGGAAGGTAACTCATAGTGAGCCAATTCCAAAGTCGGGTCATAGAGGCCAAATTGCTGAACAAGATCGGAGGAAATATCTTCTTCGGAGTCTTGCTGCCGATTATTATGGTCAACAGGGGGAACAAAGGAGGGGCGACCGGACTGAGGTTGGGGAGTATAAGGCTCGTCTGGGGGAACTTCAATAACAAATTCTTCTGGAGTTTCGGCCATTGGTACGGCATCCGGTTTAATCAAAATGTCAACTTCCTCCTCATCGTCCTCATCGGTATCGGGTTCCGGAACGTTCGTGAAAACTTTCTGAGCCTCCGTACGAGATTCTCGGGGAGAGCGTTTCGTGAGATTTTGAAGAAAAGGGATGGTATTGGCATTCAAGACAGCCATCAAAACAATGAAGACGAAAAGCAACAATAAAAAAGTTCCCGGAAGACCGATGTCGTTTATCAACGATTTTGAAATAATGAGGCCATGCTTGCCACCAATATACAAGGCAGTATCAGCAAAAAAACTGCCAAAAAAGAAGGATAAAGTGACGGAAGACCAAATGGTCAGCAGGGTGCAAATGATAAAATTGCGGAATAAATTAAAATAACGGGCTTTCATCAAGCGCAACGCGATGAAGACGACAAACAAGAGCAGAAAAAGTGTGGAAACACCAAAACCGTCATTCATCAAAAGACTGCTCAGGATGGCGCCACGGGTACCTGTCCAGTTGGTGATTCCATCCACGGAACCGAAATAAAACAAGGAAAGTCCTTCGATTCTACTTTGGTCGGCCGCTCCGGTAAAGAGGAAAGAGATGAGTGCAAAACTGGCATAAATCGCCAGCATCAACAAAATCAGCCCCGTGATATAATGGGTGGTATTACCGGTAAAAAACGTTTTCAGGCTACCGGCGGAGGTATCTGTACTCTTTTTTGTATGTCTGGTGTTGCCTTTTGCCATAATTCATTTCAAATTGACGCCAAAGGTACAAATTTATATGGATATTGGCACACGGATAAAACAGAAAAAACAGAGCGGGGTTTATCTCATTTTTTTGATCTGATTGGTCACAATTGTATTTTTGATGATTTCTACCACTTTTCCCAAGTCATTTTCCGTCAACAGCGAACCGGAAGGCAGACATAATCCTTTTTCAAACAGCGATTCGCTGACTTTTTCCCCGTAATACGGATAATCATCGAAAATGGGTTGCAAGTGCATGGGTTTCCACAGTGGACGTGATTCGATATTGGCTCTCTCCAATGCATTTTGTAAATCTTCGCGGGTAACGCCACCGGTTTTTTCCGGATCAACTACAAGGGTTGTCAGCCAATAATTGGATTGAAAATCCGGTGTCGGTTCGGTCTGAAAACTAATCCCTTCGATATCGGATACATGTTCCCGGTAATATTGATTGTTTTTTCTACGCTGTTCAACGCGTTGGGAAAGCACCTGCATTTGTCCTCTGCCCACTCCCGCCACAATGTTACTCATCCGGTAGTTGTATCCGACATAGGAATGTTGGTAATGAGGTGCAGCATCACGAGCTTGCGTAGCCAAAAAACGGGCTTTCCGGATGTGTTCTTCGTTTTGGGAAACCAACGCTCCTCCTCCGGAAGTGGTGATGATTTTGTTTCCATTGAAGGATAATGCGGCCAATTCGCCGAATGTTCCGCAAGGCGTTCCGTTCAATTGAGAACCCAAGGCTTCTGCTGCATCTTCCAGAATCGGGATTTCATATTTTTGGGAAATCGTCCTAATCTCGTCCATTTTTGCAGGCATTCCGTACAGGTGCACAGGAATGATTGCTTTGGGCTTTTTCCGTTTAGCGATGCGATGTAGAATGGCCTGTTCGAGGTATTCGGGCGACATGTTCCAAGTGTCTTTTTCACTGTCAACAAAAATGGGCGTTGCCTTTTGGTAACGAATGGGATTGGTGGTTGCCGAAAAAGTGAAACTCTGACACAAGACTTCGTCTCCTTCCTGCACGTCTAACAGGATTAATCCAAGATGCAAAGCAGCAGTTCCGGCAGTCAATGCCGCTACATGCGAGTGATTGCCCAGAAAAGTTTCCAAATCTTTTTCAAAACCATCAACGTTGGGACCCAACGGGGCTATCCAATTGGTATCGAAGGCTTCCTGGATGAAGGATTGTTCTTGGCCGCCCATGTGGGCCAGGGACAGCCAGATACGGTTATTTTCCATTATATATGTTGTTTGATTATTTTACATGGGGAGCCAACCGCCGTTACATGATCCGGAATATCTTTCAAAACGACAGAACCGGCGCCAATAACAGACCATTTTCCTACTCTAATTCCTTGCATGATGGTTGTTCCTGCTCCAATAAAACTACCCTCACCTATCTGTACATTTCCACAAAGAATCACTCCGGGCGCTATATGTACATAATCCTGAAGCACACAATCGTGATCAATTGAAGCTCGTGTATTAATGATACTGTGTTTCCCTATTTTTACCGATGATTGAATAATGGCTCCTTGCATAACAACCGTTCCTTCTTCAATAGTCGCATAATTGGATTTGATTACCGAATGAGCGAACACTGCCGGACTATATTCAACACCCTTCAGTTTGTCTACAATTATTTTACGGATTTTATTGTTTCCGATACTTACAATTACCGGAGACAAAACCTCGGAATGGGAAATTGGGATTCCCATAAATTCCGTAAGATCCGGATTGTCATCAAAAATTTCGAGAACAGCAATGTGATTTGATTTCAAAATGTCCAGAATCACTTTGGCATGCCCACCGGCGCCATACAAATAAACGGTTGTTGTTGTTTTATTTTTCTCCATTGAATCGTTCCATTGTAACGTCCGGATGGGAATTTGTTCCTGCCGATTTGAGAACTTTCAAGATAGTCCTGTATAATATCTTAACATCCAATCCCAAAGAGTGGCCATTATTGGCAAAGAACAAAAACAGGACAACAAAAAGGAATACCGGCGATATAATAATAAAGCCAATACATGACAAAAGAAAATCAAAAAGACATTTGAAAGAAGGTAATGCATTCTAATTTAAGTCCCTGATGGAATGCAGATGACTTGGTTAAAATCAATCAGAAAAATCAAAGAAAAAAATAATCGCTTTTATAATTTATTGATTTCTGTTTCACTAAGTCCGGTAAATAAGGCAATCTGACTTGGGGGAGTACCTGCTTGTTTCATTTTACGAGCTACTTTGTTCAAGCCAGCTATTTCTCCTTCCTGCCGGGCAAAATCCATACTGTTCGTATAATCCATCCTACCGAGTTCCCGCATCTGATAGAATCGGAGTTCTTCATCGGAACTTCCCACAAAACCAATTCGGTCTTGAGCCTTTTGTATTGCTGTATCCATGTTTATTACCTCCTCCAATATTTTATTGTTTGTATTCTTATCAAAAAATGTCAACCACCTATGTAAGGGATTATTAACTATGTCTTTTTCTTTCAATCGCCGAAATTTCACCATGTCTATGAAATGTATTTCCAGCACATCCGTTAGCAGACAATCCCTTTGAAAATCTTCCCACAGATGAAAACTTGTGTGAAAATCAACTGCTTGTATATATTCAAAATCTATGATATTGATGGCGATAACGTTCGGCAATGCCCGATAGTTTTGTCCCTCTTTAATACCTTTCGCATACTCCAAACACCAATAAAACAGGATTCGCTTATCCATATTCCTAAAGTTGCGGAGTTGCACCTCAACGTTTGCTTTTGTAGCATCGTCCATCACAGCACGAACATCCAAAATACTCGACTTGTCTCCTATTATCTCGGCAAGGAATGATTTGTTTTCAATGATTTCTACTGATGCAAACTCACCTTTGCCTGTTCGCTCCAACACGGCATTAAGAAATGCCAACAACTGCTCTTCATCGCCTTTTTCACCCATGTATTTCAGAAAAAGGTAATCATTGAGCGGGTTCAATCGTTCAATTTTCATAATTTCACTTTTAGTTAAATGTTCTTATCTGAATCAATATAATGACGTAACAAATGTAGTAATTATATTTTACAATCGGCAAAAAAACTAATTATTTTTAATTTTTTCCGTGGCAATCGTAAATTTACCGTAACCCTTCCGCTACCTTATATCTATCAGGTATGATTTTGAGTTTCCAATCTTCTGTATTCTTCCAACAAAGCATCCCAGACCATTTTTTGTTCATATCGGGAAGTAATCATTTCCCGGGCATGTTGTTTTAAATGATTACGCAAATCTTTATCTTCAATAAGCAACATCATTTTCTCTTTCAATTGCTCTTTGTTTTTAGAAGGAATGATTAATCCGTTTACACCCTCTTCAATAATTTCATTGCATCCGTTGATGTCCGTAACGATCGAAGGCAAGTCCATCGCTCCAGCTTGCATGACTACATTGGGAAATCCTTCGCGGTAAGATGGAAAAACGAAAATATCCGAGATTGCCAAAAAGGGTCGTACATCCGTTTGAAAACCAACGGAAATTATATTGGGATTCTCCTGAATTGCTTTCTCTGTTTCGGGAAATAAAGGGTCTAATTCCCGCTCAAACGGCCCCACCAAAAGCAATTTTGTTTGCGGATATTGTTCGTTGACTTCCATAAAGGATTGGACTAATTCGTTGATGCCTTTGTCTTTGACAAGACGACCCACAAAACAGAAAATAAAACTGTTCAGTTGTATATTGAATCGTTTTTTTAATTTATTTCTTTCGTTGGATGAAAAATAAGCAGGTGAAAAATGCTGGGTGTCAATACCATTGGAACTGCCGGCGCCAATGATTTTCAGTTTATTGGCTAAACAAAAATGATTTTTAATGATAAATTCGTACAATCCTTTGGAATTAGGATAAACATGAGTGGCACAACGATACGTTAACTTTTCCGTGACATTCAAAATCTTCCGTTTCATTCCCGACGCTTCCATCAAGGGCATCCCGGCCACAGTGTGCAAACGGTTCGGTACACGAGCCAAGTAAGCAGCCAACATCCCGATTAATCCGGCTTTCGGCGTATGAGTGTGAACAATGAACGGTTTTTCTTTCCGAAAATAGCGATATAATTTTATCACAGCATTGAAATCTTTCCTAAGCGTTATTTGGCGGGTTAGCTCTACCGGATAGGTTTTGACTCCTTCATCTTCTCCTATTTTTTCTAAACGCTCTTTGTCGGAACAGATAGCAGTTACATCATACTGTTGCTGCATGAAACGGAGTTGTCCTTTGAGGAGGGTTTCGAAGGAGAGAGGGATTGAGGTTAGGCGGTGGAGGTTAGACATTCTTTTTGTTCTTTGAAGCCAATGTTTGTTGATAAGAAAACGACCACAGTATAAAAATAATCAGACCGGGCAAGAACATGTTGCGCATACGTAAAATAATACCCAGATTACTCATACTCATGGAAAAAACGGATACTCCCAGTATAAAAAAAAGAAATAATCCCTGAATGGCTAATGGAGCTGCCTTAAATGTCCGGATGGGATGATTTCGTATTACTTTAATCGACAATAGTAGAAGGAGTAGATTTTCAAAAGAAGCTACTAATGCAGGAATGCCATTGATGTCGAAAAAGAAAGGGCGATATACGAAGGTCAATACCTTTAAAGGATAGGGATAGGAAGATATATTTACGAAAGAGTTTCCAGAACTTAAACCAACAGCTCTTTCTTCCGAAAACCGCTCAAGACCATCAACAGAAGCTTCATCTATGTTCACATAGTCTAAAACCATCGGCATAATAGCAATTGCTACCGCCAATAATAAAACAGACAAAAAGATACGTTGTTCTTTCGATTTTTCTCCACTAATGACATAAGTTATCCCAAAACTAAGAAGCATTATTAAGGTTATATGCGGGCGAATACCATAAGAAAGCAACAGACCTGTAATAACTAAGGGAAATCGTTTAACTACACGCATCATACCATAGCTAACCATCATGATACACAAAAATAACATGGTATCTTTTCCTATACCTGATGACCAAAAATGCATATTAGGTAAAAAAAGAAGCAAAGGAAAGAGCCAATAGTTTTTGTATTGGGTATTATAAGGAATTGTATGGATGCAAATACGATAGAAAAAAGTAAACCCAATAAAACCCAAAAGTCCATATAAAAGTGTATTGGAAAAAAATCCCATATTTAAAACATTAGCAGGAATGTAATTAAGAGTAACCATAAATTCAGTGCCTTGAGTATTAAACAGATTATATACGAAATATACCCCTCTCATTTCTTGAGCATGTATCCAATAGCCTAAAGCATCACCGCCATTAATAGTTATGTAAAAATAATACGCTACACTAAGTGATAGATGAAAGACCCATAATGCGTTTAAATTACGTTTATCTTTATAAGAAACTTTTATATTAGAATTAAACAAAAATCCTAATACGGAAATAAGCGGTATGAATATGATATCCGATAACATATTTAATTTTTTAGAAACACATGACTATACCATTTTTGAAAACAAAAAAATGTCCAAACTTGAAAGGTATTGTCTTCTTTGCTTGAAAGATGATTCAATACGATGTTCCGTATTAATTCAACATTGAAAATTTGCTGCGTTTTTAGCAAGTCAGTATCCGTATAACTCAATAATTCATTTTTTAGACTACTACGC
>SNRY01000465.1_pt1 | contig 13639 bp, 6 predicted proteins | sample 4693421 | NCBI WGS metagenome assembly SNRY01 (sample SAMN11003215, study PRJNA524138) | termite gut metagenome | isolation source: Bacteroidetes bacterial symbionts from single cell of protist host amplifed... | host: Streblomastix strix ... | reverse complement strand
GTTTCATAAACGTCGTAAACAAACACCTTTTGCCACTGAATCTTGTATTCGGGAAGGCGTTTACCGACGGAAACAAGTCAGAAGACCTGCCGTGTGTATGTATCACTATCATTGCTTTCGAGGAAGGAGCAAAGACAATTTATGAATAAATTTCACACACTTGTACGTACAATCGTTGGTCGGATACTATCCGCTTGCCTGCTGTTTCCGGTGCTTTCCCATGCGCAAAACCGGGCACCGGCGGATACGGTACGAGTATATCCTCTCTCGGAAATAGTCGTTGCCGAACGCTATCAGACCCGTACAGTAAAGGCTACCGCTCCCGTACAACTATTTTCTAAAGAACAATTAAACGCACTCAACGCTTTTCAGCTTTCCGATGCGGTGAAACATTTTGCGGGAGTAACGGTAAAGGATTACGGAGGAATCGGCGGGCTGAAAACCGTATCCTTGCGAAGTCTCGGAGCCGGACATACCACCGTGGGATACGATGGCATCACACTGAGCGACATGCAAACGGGACAAATCGACATCGGGCGTTTTTCCTTGGAAAACATTGACCGGCTTTCACTCAGCAACGGGCAAAGCGACGACATTTTCCAACCCGCCCGTTTCTTGGCGGCGGCAGGAGTACTGAACATTCAAACAACTGCTCCAAACTTTATCGAAGGAAAAAACATCCATGTAAGAAGTTCATTAAAAACCGGCTCGTGGGGGTTAGTAAACCCTTCCGTTACCATGGAGGGAAAACTAAACGAGCATTGGATGCTTTCAACGTCCGGCGAGTTCACCTCTGCCGACGGTCGCTACCCCTATCTCTTACATTATGGGAATGACACGGACAGCATCTCCCGTGAAAAACGAAAGAATACAGATGTAAAGACAGGACGGGCGGAAGCCGGACTTTTCGGGAACTTTTCCGGTAAAGAACAGTGGAAGCTGAAAGCCTACTACTATCAATCCTCGCGCGGACTGCCGGGAACGGCAACGTTTTATTATGATTATGCCTCTCAACATCTGTGGGAGCAAATGTAGAAAAGAGTTGAAACTTTGCAAAAGCAATTACATATTTTTATTATGAAATTTTCTCTTGCTGTTCTTTCTTTATTTGTGAATGATACATCATATAATTTTTACTTATTATGATTATATGTGTCAGAAAGAGTATAAGTTAATTTCAAACGATTTTCCATTAATGAGGTTTCAATATCTTCCAAATAATCGAAATGTGCGTTTCGGAAATGAAACCGTTGTTCTGCGCTGATTTTGATTTTATGTGACAGTTGAAAATCGATATTCAGGTTTACCATATTGCGATAGGTATTCCCTTTTTTACGAGAATCGGCAGGATCTTCATAAGCAAAAAGATGATGGCGTTTAAACCCAAAAGAAGCATCCCAACGTTTTTCAAAATGAAATAATCCGTCCAATTTAATACTATATCCGTATCCATGGTTGTAGCTGTCTTGAGTGTAATTCAACTCACTGGCACCGAGCAAAATAAGGTTGGCATACACATTTCCGCAGAAACGAGGCGATCTGTTTTCTTCCCGTTGATTTTTGTAAAGCAATCCCCCCCCAAATGAAACTGTTTCTGCAAATTCGTAAAGTCTGCTCCCATCTTTTATTATGGGGTTCGATTCATAGTAGTCAAAATGTTGAAAAATTCCTGCTAACCAACTATTTTCGGCTTTATCCCATCCTTTTCCCCAAAGTATTCCCACAAGATTAACCTCAGATAAAATAGGTTGTTTCCCCAAAACAGTAAAGTTGATATCGAAAGTGAAGAAATCATACGGATTATAATTTTGGAGTGCGAAAGCTTCTCCATAAATTACGCTGCATTTTACTCCCATATTTTCATCACTTTTATGATCGGTTAAATGGGTTAAAAAACGATTATAAACAGAAAAGTCAACAAGAAAAGCCTGGTGCGGATAATGATATTCTCCATTGTAAACTCGCGGACTAAATCGCCACCCATCGCAGTTTAACATTCTATTTAAAAAATCCATCGGCGAAATAATTCCGGCAAGCAGTTCGTTTCCTAAACCTTTCCACCCGCGTTGCCTATCGTCCAAAACGAGATACGACAGTCGATGGGTCATTTCGCCTAAAGCAATCCCCCCAATAGGTGTAGCGATCAGATCGTTTAAAGAAGCCCGTATGTTTTCTCCAAAATATTCCCAAACATAACTGCCGGCAACGGCAAAAGGAATTGATTGCCAAAAATTAAATCCATTGGCACGAGCAGCATTGAAATACAATCCTCCGGCGTAGGGATGTGCAATCATGTTAGTAAAAAGCATTTCATTGTCCCAGGCAGACTTGTGTGTCAAATTGTATTGGATACTCGACTTCGTTACCCGGGCATATTCTCTATCTAAGACAAAAAGGTCGAAACGATTCAGTCCTATATTAAACACCAACCCTTCCGACATGGCTATTCCGATACGTCCAGCCGGACTCCGGACAAATTGCTTAATCATAGACTTTTGCTTTACAGTATCCTTGTTGATTGTTACGGACAATTGGGCAAAAACGGTAGATGCAGCAAATAAAAAGTCTATCCCTGCAAAAACAAGTATTATTATTATCTTTTTCATTGAACTATGCTACAATAAAAAGTCCGGTTTTTTATAATAGACGCATCAATGAACGTCTGTTTGCTGATACAGAGGTCTAACATTTTATCAAAATTTGATCTTAATTCGTGCATCATCGTTTCACATTTAATCTTTTAGTGATTACGAAATACGAATTATGGCGCTTATGTACAACTTTTATCTGTATCTTTTACTTTTTTTAATTCCGCCAATGGGCTTATCTTTGTATGATAAATAACAAAACAATACAAAAATATGACTTACTTTGAATTTGTCGAAAGATTTCCGACAATTCCGTTAAAAATTAACACACCATGGCAATAACAGATATTTCTTACTATCAGGAAATCCGAGATATTTGTGGAGATGAAAGTTTATACATCTTGTAATCACCCCGTTTTCCTCGCTCCGATGGAAGACGTTACCGACCCTGCTTTTCGTTTGATGTGCAAAAGGTTTGGAGCCGACATGGTATATACCGAATTTATTTCGAGTGATGCCCTTGTCCGTGCCGTGAATAAAACGGAACGAAAACTTGCTGTCAGCGATGAAGAACGTCCCGTAGCCATACAGATATATGGCAAAGAGACGGATACGATGACGGAAGCCGCCAGGATAGCAGCGGAAGCTCACCCGAACGTTATCGATATAAACTTCGGTTGTCCCGTGAAGAAAGTGGCAGGGAAAGGTGCGGGAGCGGGAATGTTGCAGGACATCCCCAAGATGTTGGAGATAACCCGTTCGGTAGTCAATGCCGTTGATTTGCCCGTTACCGTTAAAACCCGTTTGGGGTGGGATGCCGAACATAAAGTGATCGTTGAACTTGCCGAGCGATTGCAAGACTGCGGAATTGCCGCCCTCACCATTCACGGTCGTACGCGTGCCCAAATGTACACGGGGGAAGCTGATTGGACACAAATCGGCGAAGTGAAAAACAATCCCCGCATGCACATCCCCATTATCGGAAATGGGGACATCACCACTCCCCAACGTGCCAAAGAGTGTTTCGATCGTTACGGCGTGGATGCCGTTATGATTGGTCGCGGCAGTATCGGTCGCCCGTGGATATTTAAAGAAGTGAAACATTATTTGGAGACAGGCGAGGAACTTCCTCCGTTGTCTTTCGGGGAAAAGATACAAATACTTCGCCGGGAGGTGTTGAACAGTATTGCCCGGTTGGACGAACGGCGCGGGATTATCCATATCCGCCGTCATCTGGCTGTTACTCCGTTATTTAAAGGGATTCCGAATTTTCGTGATACGCGCATTGCCATGTTGCGGACGGAATCCGTAGAAGAGTTATTCCGAATATTTGGGGAAGTGGGAGACAAGTATGGGAATGAAATCTCCTCTCCTATTTAATAAGTAGCTTTTCAATGCGATGAATGAGTTCGTCTCCAAGAGCTGTCTTTTCTGCAATATGTTTTAAGACAGCGATTACAAACGGATTGTTTTCAAAATCACCCCGAACTTGTTCAAAGTCTTGTTTCCTGTCTTCGTGCGAGCCGTCAACCCCAAATCCTGTCATGGAAGCAAGAGAAAATTCTTTTCGTGCATCTTCATATATCATACGGTCAATACCAACAACGGCTTCTTTCCATGTCTCTACGATAGCCGTGATTTCTTCAGCCGTAACGGTTTGGGGGTCTATTCCGTAGAATTCTTGTATTTTGTGGTATGCCCACGTCCATTCATAAATATAGTAATTCTTGTGCATTTCTTCAAAAGCATCGTTGATACCTTTCAGTCGATGGATTGCTCCGTTTTCTATCCCACACAGTAGTTTGTCTATCTCACTCTTGGGAGCTATCAGTCCGGAAATATCCGCCCATTCTCCCGTACCTGTTTCCGTATCGGGTTTGAGACATTCACGGATTTCGTCATTGCTTTGGAAGTTTCTGTTTTCCAAACGCTTGATAATGGAGTTTCCCAAGAACTTGTGAATCGCCGTTTCGTATAGTTTAATTCCCCTGTTGAGCGAGGAGTTAGTTATCTTGGCGCTCTGGTAGGAATATATTTCGGATGTTTCGCCCGATGCCTTTTTTAGCTCTTTCAGGATAGAGCGTCCTCTGAACATCTTCTGAATGGTATAGGGACTCAGCAGATTGTAATTGATATAATCTTGTTTGTCAGGGTCTTTCCGATTGTCGCGTTTCTGCCATTTTTGCGCATCGCGAATGGTTCCTACGCTACGCAGGTTTACGCCGGGTACTAAATAGGTGGTGCTTCCCTGTTCTATCAAATAGGAAAAAGGAAGGTTGGATGTATCCGCGTGGTTTACATGTCGCCCCATTACCAATGAGAATGCCCCGATACGTGCGGGCCAAAGGATATAAGAGTCGGATGTGGTTTTTGCTCCCCTTTCCATCGTTCCTTGATGAATGGGACCGAGTTTGTATATATGATTGCTTTGGTTGGAGCCTGAACCGGCATTCATAAAGGAAAACATTCCGGCAATAAGCAGCGTGGATTTATGATGGGTAACTGTGAAAGGTCCCGCAAAAATGGCACACGCTTCTCCGTTTTCCCCCTGACAATTGCTGAAGAACAACGAATCGGTGGCAGAATAGTGATGCCCCAACCGACAAGCCTGCCCCACAAAGCAACGCGTAAGTATCGTTCCATCATCCACATGAGAACCGGAACAGATGATGAAGTCCTCACACATTACCCCGTAACCAATATGCACAGGTGCAAATTCGTTGCTGTTGATACTCCCGTTGTTTAGCCGGCAAGCTCCTTCGATATGAGAATAATCTCCTATCCGGACATTTTTCAGAGAACCTGTATTGACAATCGTTGCGTGATTGCCGATTTTCCCTGTTGTAGAAGCATGTTTATCGGAGTAATAATCGGTAATTTGTTTTATGCGGTTGATGAGTTCGGGACGATGCCGGTACATGGCTGCGATATAGGCTTGGTGTGCCGACAGCTTGTCGTTGATAAGGACTTCGCGCCCACCGGTTTCATTCAGCACAGCCACCGGTACTCCGTTGCCGAACCTCGTTCGTCCGTCTGTTACGATGACATTTACATTTTCAATAAACGTATTATCCCCCACTTCATAGTTGGCTATGTAGTTTTGAATATTCCCGATGTAACAATCGTTGCCTAAAACAACGTTATGCAACGTAACCCTGTACAATCCCGAATGTTTTTTCACCCCTCCCGGCAGGATAAATTCCTCTTGAAAGGCTCCCAATTTTACATTCCCCGAAAAGCAGGTTTCCGTAACGTATTCGGGCGTAAAGCCTTCGACTACCATTACTTTGTCCCAATCATCAGCCGCACATGATTGATTCTCTAATTGGAGTATTTCGCCTTTGGTCAGTTTACGATAAGCAGTCATAAGATATTTTTCATTTGCACAAAACGCGTACAAAGTAAGATAAATATTCTTGATAAACCCGTAGTGCATTTGTAAAAAAGTTGAAAAGGCGGTTGAATGTGCTTTCAGGAAACGGGGCTCTCATCGTTCTCTTAGTGTTCTCTTAGCGGTCTGCAACCCATCTGCAAGGGTTTCCAGAGGCTTCCTGGAGTATCTATGTCCGCTTGGGAAGCGGGCAGGAATCGGAGAGGTATCGGACATATATCGGACATGAATCGGACAGAACCGCTTAGCATACCGTAAGAAACAGATTTTCAGTAGATTGATAACAGTAGTAAGAACGTTATCTCTCACGCACCATGCAGATTTCTTCCCTTCCGGTAAGGGATTTTCTACGATGCAATAATTCATACGGGAGGTGATTCTCAAAGTTGTTTATAGTATCTAATCGTTTGAGAAACAATTAAATATAACAAATATAGTAGTCGTGAACCATCTCCCTTGACTTTTACTCTAAATACACTACGGGCATTTTTATCTTTTTATTACTCAAAATACCCCTTATTAGTTAAAATACCCCTTATATTATACGAAAATACCCCCCTTCAGGTAAATGAATATGTCTTATATTTGCAAAATGAGAGCAACTAAAATAACAATAAGTACGCCCTTTTAATCGTTGTATATGTCGTATATTTGTAAGGTGAGAGTAACTAAAATAACAATAAGTATACCCTTTCGAGTGTTGTATATGCTTTGATATTTGCAAGGTGAAAACAACCTCTTTGATTTGCGGATATCTGATTCACAAGTTGTGTATGCCTTATTATTTGCAAGGTGAGAACAACAGAAATTGGAGTATTAGTTGGGAACATATAGTTGTATATGCTTTATTATTTGCAAGGTGAGAACAACCGAAGAAGAATTATTAGCCAAAGTCTGCAAGTTGTATATGCCTTATTATTTGCAAGGTGAGAACAACCGTTTTGTTTCATGGATTTCACATGAAAAAGTTGTATATGCCTTATTATTTACAAGGTGAGAACAACGAACTTCTGTATTCATACGATTGTTACAATTAACACAGAGGTTTTACAGAAAAAACTACAGATAGATAGATATTATGGAGGAAAAAGAAAAAATTAGTATTCAAACGATTCAAGATGCCCCCTATTATTTTAGCCATTACGCTAATATGGCCAGGCATAATGCTTTTTTGATAGTAAACGAAATAAACGAAAAGGTGTTTCAAAGAAGTGCCACTAAGGAAGATGAACTTCTGCGGGAATCTTTTCTTGTAAAACCTCCCCGTCAACAAGCAGATATAATAGGCAAAATAGATTCTTTACTTCTGCATCATTTTCCTTTCCTGGCCTACTATGAAAACAAATCTGCCGGCAGTGCCCGTGTGGAATTAAAGAAATACATGGATATCTTAAATCAATTTCGCAACGAAGTTACTCATTACAAACACCCTGTTGAACCAAAATGTATCGTCAATCTTCAAGAGGTTTTTTCGTCTGCGGTGGAAAAAGTTCAAGAGCGAATGATTGCCTTTTCCGAAAAAGACTTTGAACATTTAAAACCGTCATCATCCGATTATAGACATTATATACTGACGGAAGCAGGAATAAATACACTGACCGATACAGGGCTTTATTTCTTTTTATGCCTCTTTTTAGAGAAAAAGTATGCATATAAATTTCTTGCCGGCATTAAAGGATTTAAAAATAATACAGATCATACACACAAAGTAGCATTAGAGGTATTTACCCAATTCTGCTGCCGTTTGCCGTACTCCAAATCGGCAAGCAGCGACATTGCTCTCGATATGCTCAACGAATTGAACCGCTGTCCTAAAGCTCTCTATCAGGTTATAGACAATGAACAGAAAGAATTGTTCACGGTAAAAAAAGAGGACATCGTAGAAACAGAGCAAGGGACAGAAGACGTTCCCGAACCGGTAATGATACGGTATGACGATCGTTTTCCATACTTCGCTTTGCGTTATTTTGACGAGTCGGAAGCCTTAACAGACATCAGTTTTCAACTGTATTTAGGGAGGAAACACAAGAAAGAGCTTCATCGGAAAAAACTGAATGGAGAAATGCGCACCCATAATCTACTGAAAGAAATGCATGTTTTTGGTAAGTTGGCAGACTATCAAACGGAAGAAATGACCAAATCTTTTATAGAAAGTAAAGCGGTGGAGCATTATGCTCCGGGCTACCGGATTGTGAACAATAGAATCGGGGTACTACTAAAAGCACCTGAAAAGTGTTCGCTTACTAGTAGTATTCCCCAAAAAACAAATACAGCTCCAAGTGCTATTCTGAGCACTCACGAACTTGCAGCCTTATATCTCTATAACCGATTGTACAAGCAAGGATCGGCAGACAACTCTCCTGCAAGCATTATAAAAAAGTATATAGAAAATTTCAACCGTTTTATCAAAGACTTGCAATCAGGTAAATCCCAACCGGTGGAATCCGGTGGATTCAGGAGGATGCGCAACAGTAACAGAGACGAAGAAGAACGTTTAAAACTCCAAAAAGCCAAACAGGAACTTCAAAAACAATTGGATGTATATGAGCTAAAAGTATCCTATTTACCGGATGCCTGTTTGGAGTATTTGTTATCATACAAAAAAGACAACAAGGAGTTTATGCTTAAAGATACATTTAGAAAAATGTGGAAAAATGCCGATGAAGGACTCGAAAAAATAAGAAAAAAAGAAGAACAAAAGAAGGAGGTAAAACAAGAAAAATTGGCGCAAGAGTTGGCACAAGACTTTGTGTATCTTACCCCGCCTCACAAAGAACTTTCGGAAAACGGGACAGAAAAATCTGTTGATAAAAAGATAAATAACATGGAATTTGACGTATTGAAAAATATGCTGACCTACTTTCCACTCTATAAGAATAGGTTAAAACCCTATTTAAACATTCTGAAAGATACGGAAAACAAGTGGCAGCATCCCTTTTTGCACCTTGTCTTGATTTATGACTTTGATTCGTGCAACAGTTTGAAGGATTTTTATGTAAGATATTATGAATATAAAAAGATATGGATAAATAAATTTATTCAACAAGATAAGCGAAAGAGGTGGAATTTAGTCCCCAAACAAAACGTAAATGATTTGATAAAGAAATACGACTATTTTCTGAAAACAACCGTTAAATTCAAATCGGCAAAAGAGAAAGAGTATTCTAAGGATGCTATTTTCCTCCCCAAAGGATTATTTGATGCACACATAGCCGAAGCAATGAAAAAGCAAAATTATGAGGTAAAAGAAACTGATAACGCTGCTTATTTTCTTAAAGTTTATTTCGACGGAAAGTCTCAAAATTATTATTCTCTGCCGCGATATTATGATGCTTCTGCTGTAGGATGGCTCACACATGAAGCGAGAGATATTTTAAAAAGAAAGATAGAAGAGACATGGGAAACTAAGAATGATGAAGAATTTAGAAATAAATTAAAAAAACTCTCTAAAGATATTCGTGAAAGTGAAACCGAACTGTTGCATCAACAAACGAACGATCGCACGTTGTTTCTGATGGTCAACGATTTGCTTTCCGGCAATACAAATAATTATAAAGACATCGTTGATCTCGGATATAACAATAAAAGCGAAAATAGTATATTGAACAAATTATATCCGATAAAAGAAACTATTCACGATAAGATTGTTACGGCAGAGTTACCCATAAAAAGGTATGGGGAGTTCAAGAGGTTTATGAAAGATCGCAGACTGCCGGACTTGCTCGGATACTACGGAGAAAAAGAAATACCGTTGAAAGTATTGGAAACAGAAATGGAGACTTACGACCGGATGAGGAAGGATGCTATCGAACAAATATACAATTTTGAAAAGTTGATTTATGATAATTTTGAGAGTGAATTAAAGAAATCCGTTGATCCGTCTGCTCTTTATATAGACCATAATCATTATTTGAATTTTGTAAAGCAAAAATTCAAATTAGAAACTGTGATTACGGAAATGCAATCCGAAAGTTTTCGTGAATTACGGAATAAAATAGAGCACAATCAATTTCCTCCTCGTGAGGATTGGATAATAGATAAAATCTCTCAAGATACTACAACTACGATTATTACGGAAAAGATAATGAATTTGATTTCGACTGAGTATAAAAAGATATGGAGAGAGGTAGAATCAACTACGAGTATATCAGACATGGAGTAATCAATATATTTATGGCAAACGAGCCCTTACATTGGTGCCTTTTTATGAGAGACGTTTGGAATTTAACTTAAGCAGTTTTGCAATGAAATTAGTATCTTTGCAAAGATTTATTAAAATCGTCAGCATGTTAAATTCCGGTATCCAAACCTCCATAGAGGTATTAAAGGCTCTCATCCGTATTCCTTCATTCAGTCGTGAAGAAGCTGCCGCTGCCGATTTTCTGCAAAACCATATCGAAGCCCAAGGCATGACCACAGAAAGAAAAGGGAATAACATATGGTGCCTAAGCCCACTGTTCGATGTGCAAAAACCTTCCATTCTGCTCAATTCACATATAGATACGATAAAACCGGTAAGCGGATGGAAAAGAGACCCTTTTACCCCATCGCAAGAAAATGGGAAAATTTACGGCTTAGGCAGTAACGATGCCGGAGGAAGCATCGTAACCCTGCTACACGTATTCTTACACCTTTGCCGTACTCAACAGCCATACAACCTCATCTATCTGGCATCGTGCGAAGAAGAAATATCCGGTCAAGGAGGCATTGAAAGCGTATTGCCCGGCTTACCTCCCATTGCATTTGCCATTGTGGGCGAACCTACGGAAATGCAACCCGCCATTGCCGAAAAGGGACTACTGGTAATTGATGTTACCGCCACAGGACATGCCGGGCACGCTGCCCGCAACGAAGGAGATAATGCCGTTTATAAGGCGTTAAACGATATTGTTTGGTTTCGAGACTATCGTTTTGAACAGGAATCTCCCTTACTCGGCGCTGTCGGGATGAATGTAACGCAAATTAACGCAGGCACGCAACACAACGTAATCCCCGACCGGTGTACGTTTGTCGTTGATGTGCGCAGCAATGAATGGTATTCCAATGAAGAACTATTTGCCCAAATACAGCAACATATCGTTTGCGAGGCAAAAGCCCGTTCGTTTCGGCTCCATTCTTCACACATCAGCGTGGAACATCCGTTCGTACAACGAGCTATCCGGTTGGGACGCAAACCTTTTGGCTCTTCTACCCTCTCCGACCAAGCATTGATGCCGTTTACATCGGTCAAAATAGGACCGGGTTGCTCCTCCCGTTCACATACGGCAGATGAATATATGTTAGTCCAAGAAATGGAAGAAGCCGTCGTACTCTATCTGCAACTGCTAGACAAACTGGTTCTTTCTTAAATTTCCAACTATGAAAAAGTCGCTTCAACAGCTTCTCCCGGAACGTATCCTCATTCTCGACGGTGCAATGGGCACTATGATACAACAACACGATCTTTCGGAAGAAGATTTTCGCGGCAGCCGGTTTGCCGATATTCCCTGCCTGATGAAAGGCAACAATGATGTGCTTTGCCTGACCCGTCCCGACGTTGTTCGAGAGATTCATCGAAAGTACCTGGAAGCCGGGGCGGACATTATTGAAACCAATTCATTCAATGCCACAACCGTCTCAATGGCTGATTACAACGTACAAGACCATGTACGGGAGATAAATCTGGCAGCAGCGCGCATTGCCCGTGAAGCGGCAGACAAATATACAGCCCTGAATCCCGATAAACCCCGCTTTGTTGCCGGATCGGTGGGACCAACCAATAAAACGTGTTCTCTATCGCCCGATGTGAATCATCCGGCATACCGTAACATTACTTTTGACGAGCTGGCTCTCGCTTATCAACAGCAGATAGCGGCATTGCTGGAGGGCGGGGTGGATGCAATTCTGATAGAAACGATATTCGATTCGCTGAATGCAAAAGCAGCTATCTTTGCCGCCGGACAAGCCATGACGGTTACGGGTATCAAGGTTCCCCTCATGCTTTCCGTTACCATTTCCGGCACGGGAGGACGTACCCTTTCGGGGCAGACGCTCGACGCTTTTCTGGCTTCGGTGCAACATGCCGGAATCCTTTCCGTCGGATTAAACTGTTCCTTTGGCGCTGCCCAATTAAAGCCGTTTCTCAAACAATTATCCGACCGGGCGCCTTATTATATGACCGCTTATCCCAACGCCGGATTGCCGAATAGCTTGGGGCTGTACGACCAAACACCGGAAGAAATGGCTGCGCAAGTGAAAGAATATATTGACGAAGGTTTGGTAAATATCATCGGCGGATGCTGCGGAACGACCGATGCCTATATAGCTCGATACGAACAACTGATAGAAGGGGCAAAGCCCCATGTTCCCGTCCCGAAACCCGATTGCTTATGGCTTTCCGGGTTGGAATTATTGGAAATAAAACCCGAAATAAACTTTGTAACTATCGGCGAACGTTGCAACGTAGCCGGTTCGCGCAAGTTTTTGAAACTGATTCAGGAAAAGAAATACGATGAAGCGCTTGCCATTGCTCGAAAACAGGTGGAAGACGGGGCATCGGTTATTGATATCAACATGGACGACGGTCTGCTGGATGCCCGCAAGGAAATGACAACGTTCCTGAACCTCATTGCCTCCGAACCCGAAATTGCCCGCATGCCGGTAATGATTGATTCCTCCGACCATGAGGTAATCCTCGCCGGACTAAAATGCCTGCAAGGAAAGGCTATCGTCAACTCCATTTCCTTAAAGGAAGGAGAAGACAGATTCCTCAAACACGCCCGCACGATCCAACAATACGGAGCGGCAACGGTAGTAATGGCTTTTGATGAAAAAGGACAAGCCGATACCTACGAACGGAAGATTGAGATTTGCAGCCGTGCCTACCGGTTGTTGACGGAACAGGCAGGATTCAACCCCCATGATATAATCTTCGATCCCAACGTATTGGCAATTGCCACAGGGATGGAAGAGCATAACAACTACGCCGTGGATTTTATTAACGCGGCGGGCTGGATAAAGCAAAACCTTCGCGGAGCGCACGTAAGCGGAGGAGTAAGCAATCTCTCTTTCTCTTTTCGGGGAAACAATTACATTCGTGAAGCAATGCACGCCGTATTCCTTTATCATGCTATCGGGCAGGGAATGGATATGGGCATTGTAAATCCGGCTGCTTCGGTACTCTACACGGATATTCCGGCAGATGTATTGGAAAAGATAGAAGACGTGGTACTGAATCGTCGTCCCGATGCTGCGGAGCGTCTCGTCGAATTGTCCGGACAACTGAAAGCGTGTTCTACGGATACCGGTACCCTGCCGGAAAAACAAAACAGTTGGCGCAAAGGGACGTTGGAAGAACGATTGCAATACGCTTTGGTAAAAGGTATCGACGAGTATCTGGAAGAAGACATTGCGGAAGCCCTGTCCCACTACAACAAGGCGGTGGACATTATCGAAAGACCTTTAATGACGGGAATGAATCGCGTAGGCGAATTGTTCGGAGAGGGTAAAATGTTTCTTCCGCAAGTAGTCAAAACCGCCCGCACGATGAAAAAGGCGGTAGCCATACTGCAACCCGTTATTGAGTCCGAGAAACAGGAAGGAGTTTCATCTGCCGGAAAAGTCTTGTTGGCAACGGTAAAAGGCGACGTACACGACATAGGGAAGAACATCGTTTCCGTGG
>SNRY01000464.1_pt1 | contig 13644 bp, 11 predicted proteins | sample 4693421 | NCBI WGS metagenome assembly SNRY01 (sample SAMN11003215, study PRJNA524138) | termite gut metagenome | isolation source: Bacteroidetes bacterial symbionts from single cell of protist host amplifed... | host: Streblomastix strix ... | reverse complement strand
GCAGACCGGATACAGAGCATCCAAATCTTTTTATATCTACACGACCGCCTTTTAGAGCAATAACAGTAATGGCTGTTACAAGTCTTATAATCCGCTGCATGAAAAAATCCGGTATTTCTATCGGGAGCCGGAAGCGTGGAGGTCATGCATTAAGAATGACTTTAGCCAGTGAACTGGTATCAGAAAAAGTACCTTATGAGGTGGTCAGAAAAATTTTAGGGCATGAAGATACAAAGTCTATGAAACATTATGTGAAGTTCGATATTGAGATGTTACGTTCTTGCACTCTTGAAGTACCGCAGTTAACCGGACTGTACGCTGAGTATATAAATAGCCGCATGGGAGGGGATAAAAAATGACACATATATTTACAAGCGCACTAGCAACTGAAATGAGCCATTATTTAGTACTGCTTCGTGAAGCGGGCAGGTATATTGATCAAGTCAAAAGCTCATTAAAAAGTTTGGATTGTTATCTAAAGGAACACAATCATAAAGACAAAGTTCTAACCGATGAACTTGTGTCTGCGTGGGTAGCAACCAAGCAGGTAAGGAGCAGGACAAAAGCTGCCAAGATATCTCATGTAAAAGGTTTTGCAAAATATCTTATTTCTCTTGGATTTGAAGCAAGTATTCCGGAAACTCCGATAGTAAGCTCAGATTATGTACCGTACGTGTTCTCTAAAGAAGAATTCATACGGATGGTATCTGCCGCAGATAATTTTGGATGGGGAATAATAAGACCTATACGCGCGTCCAAAGTCTTTCCTGTTCTACTCCGAATCCTTTATGGCTGTGGATTACGGTTAGGTGAAGGGCTTTCTTTAAGATGGAAGGACATCGACCTTGAAAATGGCATTATTATCATCCGCAAAGGAAAAAATATGAAACAAAGACTTGTGCCGATGAGCAACTCCCTGTCCAAATTGCTTATATCATACAAAGGCAAGGTACAAAATGAAAATATTTGTAACGATAACCTCTTTGAAAGTAATTTTTCCTCGGGAAAACCTTTTAAAAACAATTCGTTTTATGAGTGGTTTTCCAAAATATTGAAGAAGGCTAACATTTATTATTCAAAACATACCAGACACGAAAGAGGTCTGTGTCCACACTGTTTGAGGCATACGTTTGTATTGCATTCATTTTTGAAATCTGAAAGTGAAGGTCGCAAATTTGAAGATACATCAGCATTTTTATCCGCTTATTTGGGACATGACAGTCCAAAAGAAACCGATAAGTATCTGAACGTAAGCCATACGGTATATACAGATTCCCACCAGAGAGTTAATGATTACATTGGAAACTTATTCCCAGAAATAGATTTTGATGAAGACTAAAGAATTAATCCCATTGTTGTCCGATTATTTTATAACATATTTACCGGACGTTAAAGGTGTTAGCAAAAACACAATTACATCGTATCAATACGCATTCCAGTTGTTATTTGAGTTTATGAGTGCAGTAAAAGGGGTGCCACCTGAGAAAGTTACATTTTCCAACCTTACAAACGGAGCTGTTACAGAATATCTTGCATGGCTCGAATCCGTTCGGGCTTGTACTGCTGTAACCCGAAATCATCGGAGAGCAGCTATCGTTTCATTTGCAAAATATGCCGTCAAAAAAGCATTTAAAGAATCTTTGGCATTTTACTCGGAAATAACCGATGTTCCCCGAAAAAAAACACCTTCGGGAAAAGATATAAAGTATTTTTCCAAAGAAGAGATAGCCTACTTGTTGAACTTGCCCGATACTACGAAAAAGATTGGCAAACGTGATGTTGTATTACTGAGCGTCCTCTATTCAAGCGGTGCAAGAGCACAAGAAATATGCGACCTGACATTAAATGATGTCACTTTTGGCAATACAACCACACTACGACTTGTTGGAAAAGGGAATAAAGCAAGATTGGTCGCCATACCACAAAACTGTACTTTGCTGCTTAAAAAATATTTAAAAAGTCGCGGGTTGAATGCAACAGATTTAAATGAGAGAAAAAGCCATCTGTTTTCAAGCCAGTTACATGAAAAAATGACCATCTCCTGTATAGAAGAGATTGTAAAAAAGTATGTTGCAATGGCTAAAGCTACTTATCCGGCACTCTTCAAAAGAAAGAATTATTCACCTCATTGTTTTCGTCATTCCATCGCTGTCCATATGTTGGAATGTGGAGAATCCCTTGTGGTCATCAAGGCGTTCTTGGGACATGCATCAATAGAAACCACCACGATTTATGCAGAAGTTACCCCTGAATTAGCTAATAAATATTTAAAGGAAAGAGGCAAACCTTTGGATAATGTTGAAATAAAAGAAAATAAACCAAAGAATTTATTGCTATTCCTAAAGGGCATATCTTCATCTGACTAACCAAATTGTTATCCGAGGGAATTTTATTATAAATACTTGATTTTATGTATTTTCCTATATATTTCCCCGGATAATATTTTATCTGGGATAACCCACGAGCCAATCCGCTTCGCTGCGGGTTTTGGCAGCATGATACAAGCTGTCATAATCGCTACCCTGCTTTAGTTTCTGTAAACCTTCTTTAATTGCCTTGTCCGTCAGACTGCTTATCCAAAGCCGTTGGAAAGGCTTTGTACAATTCAGGTAGGTATAAATAAGCCTGAAAATTAATTCACCTTCCCGTCCGGCATCGGTAGCTACGATGATGGTATCGCAACTGTCAAATACGTGCCAGATGATTTTCAGTTGCCGGAGTGCGCCCGCATCCGCTTTGTATTCTTTTCCCTCCCTGACTTGACGGGGAACTAATTTGAACGTTGGGGGAATAATCGGCAAATGCTCCCGACTAAATCCCGTAAATCCGTATTCTTCCGGCATGGCAAGCGTTAGTAAGTGTCCAAATGCCCATGTAACCATATATCCGTTACCGTGCATGAATCCGTCTTCCTTCGATGTTGCGCCTACGATGCCCGCTATCTCGCGGGCTACCGAAGGTTTCTCTGCTATTATAGCTGTTTTCATTTTGATTGGATTTTTAGTGGTGAGCCTACATGCTTATACCTTGGGATTTCCTCTGATTATTCTGCTGCCTTTTTTGCTTTTCAGTGGGCTGTATCTGACCTTGTTTTAACGGCTCTTTCACGTTCTTGGTCGCTTCGTTGGTCTTACCTTGAGAATTAACTGCCACCTGCGTTTTGCTTGCATTGTCGGGCGTTATTTCCGCGCCTTGCCTTTGGGCTTTATCGGGATTCCATTTGAGAAATTCCAATTTGCTTTTTTCGGTGTTCACCTTTACATAGGCATTAAACTCCTGCCCTTTCTTGTCTTTCATACCGGACACATACACGGTTTGTCCCGCTTTCAGATTCTCCCTTTGTTTATCCGACAATTCAGTGCCGAGTAATGTTTTAGGAATCCTGACTTCGCCTGTTTCTGCCTGCCTCTGTCCCCTTTGGGTTTGTCCCAACTTTTTATCCGTATCGAAACGAAATTCAATCCCTCGCTTTTCGGCATTGACCTGAATGGATGCGGAAAATTCCTTGCCGTTTTTACTTGTCATCCCCTCCACAAAAACGGGCTTACCTTCGCTTAATGCCTGTCTTTGCTTGTCGTCCAACCGAACGCCTTTGATGCTTTCGGGAATCTTGATTTTCTCGGCGCGGACTGATACCACTTCATTGGTCAGCTTGTCTATGGAGATAAAAACGGGAGTAGTTTCGCCTTGTTTGTACTGTACATCCGCGATGCGTCCCAGATTACCTGTTTTGAGTAGATTTTCCCTGTCTTGGTCTGTGAATTTCATTCCGAAATAGTATTTATCCAATTCCGGCTCATGATGCAAGGCATGGATGACGGGAGAGAGTTTACCCTCTGTCGTTTCACGAAACGACAAACGGGCATCGGTGCGGAGTGTCATATCATTAAATTTGGCGGTGATGGGAAGCAGTACCGGAGATTTTTGCCAATTAAGCATGGCATCAAGGCTTCCTGTTTTTTCCAATGTTTCGCGGCTGATGCCTAATTGCTCCAACTGTTTCCAATCAATCCGGTTTTCGTCGATGGCATGATTGGAAGATTGGGTTTGGGTTTGTGGCTGTTCCTGTGCCCATGTATGCTCTTTCGGTTCTACGCGGTGCATATCCAACATCTCCCTGTTTTCCGGTTTGTTGGGATTTGTAAAGGCTTCCTGTAACTTCCTTGCCACTTCTTCCACTTTTTCCAAAGGCGCTTTGAAGAACTCGAAGCGTGTCGGCTCTTTGGTTTGTCGCATGAAATTGGCAAAGAAGTTTTCCAATACATTGCCGTGCTTGTCGATTTTCAGAAAATCGGGATTGTTCTCCGCTTTGAGCGGGGTGGTTTTGGGCGTTCCGTCTGCGTTCTGTCCGCTAACGGCTTTCAATTCATTACTGTTCTTTTCTTTGACCAACAGAACATCTTGGTCTTTTAATTTTTCATCCATAAATACGGTTGATTTTAATGCTGCATCAATAGTAATGCACCTTAAAAATACGAAGAAGCAGGGAGATAATTACGAGTTTGTGGGGGGTGGCAGCATTTGGCGTCGCTGTGGCAGCATTTGGCGTCGCTGAATTTTCATATCCTTAAAAAAAGCACTTAAAAACATTTGTTTGATGTCCCAAATAAGTTCCTAAAAAGCGTAAGCCGGTTATGAAATTAACAAGTCAATGGGGATTACTCCTTTGGAGAGAGGAAAATTGTAGTTTCCGGGCAAGAAATATTTATCTCGAAGCCCGTACACATAAGGGTTTCAAAAGGCTCAGCCGGAAGGGAAAAATGATATAAAAAAAGAGGAAAAATCGGCAAAAAAATTTATAAAAATCGAAAAAAAACCTTACCTTTATAAAGTATGCCTGAAATATTAATCAATATCTGTAAACATTTTTTTAATATGGCAGGGGATAGATTTGGCGCACGAGTAAATTTTTGAAATTAAACTTTTTATATAACACAAATTCAAAATTTAGCCAATGAAACACTTTACTCAAAATGAAACGCTTTATTCAAACGAGATTTTTCCTTTTGGCAAAGGAATCCTCACAGTTATGCAATCCCAGTAAATTAGAAAAAGCATACGATACGTTTGCCGGTGCTTTGTTTACCGAATGCCGTGCAACGATTGACGGGACTGCCCTCTACCATGCACTTTGCTACACTCATGTAGAGTTGAAAAGTTTGCGATGCCAACTCGCAAGCGAGCCTGAAAAAAAAATGTGCTAATTGTCAATTATTTGGACAAAGCCATCTCACTTATTGAAACTCAATTTGAATTTGTTAATCGGAAACAGGTTATTTCCTCGTCTGCAAAAAAGTTGAAATGGCTGGGAACTTCTGTTGATTTGGTCGAATTAGGCTATGCCCTCCACGCTGCCGGAATTTTTGGTAATATCTCCTTAAAAAGATTGTTCAGCGTCTTGAGCGAGGTGTTTGATATTGAGGTAAAAAACTTTTCGCGCACTTGCACCGATATAAAAAACCGTACCACAGGCGACCGCACTAAATTTCTGAATACATTGAAGGTAAATTTGATACGGAAATTAGAAGAAACGGACGGATGATAACTTAAAATTGATTCCGTTTATTCTAACTTCTTCTTAATCAAATGCTGTAACTGTGGATCGCGCTCTCTATCCATTTCAAATTTATCCGCTACAACCCGTTTTACTTAGTTGTAATTCAGCTCAATTTCCTTCTGTATGGTATCGTTACTGTCCTCATCCTTGAAAATCAAGGATGTCGAGGATTGCTGACAGGAATTGTAATATTTAAAAGTGTTGGAAAGTAAATATGATGAACTGATAATTCCAGCACTTTTGAGTATTAAACTGAACCTATTTTCAACTTCCTTACTTTTATATATAAGGTATCGAAATGATACTTATTGTAGGCGTTAATTGATACATATCATTATCACTTTTGTAAAAAATATGAATCGAAGTGTCTTAAAAATATTTGGTCGCCATTTGCAAAAACTACGTACAGAAAGAAACCTTTCTCAACTTGAGTTGGCATATAGAGGTGATTTTGACAGGAACTATATAGGAATGATTGAGAGAGGTGAACGCAATCCTTCGTTATTAAATTTGATAAGGCTAGCCAAAGCACTTGAAATTTCCCTCTCTGAGTTAGTCAGTTTTCAAACAGAATGATATATAGAAACAATGGTAAATCAAAATGATATAGTTAAGGTAGATATTGATGACTCTTTTTTTTCAAAAGGGCTTGAGTACGCTTTAATCTCTTGGACATCTACTTTTAACAGGATGGGCAAACCCAATCCATATTCTAGATTGCAAAAAATTATTCTCGGAATAATTGCAGAAAAGGCTTTTGAAGGATTCCTTACTAAAAATAATATTGATTATGAAACGAATGGCAAAACTAAATGGTACGAAATAGATAGATATGATATAGGTATTGGCGGATTTGCTATAGATGTAAAAGCTAATTTTTTGGATTTAAACTCTCCTTTCATTCGATCCAAGCAGCAGAACCATCTTTTTGATAATAAAGAGTCTTGGTTTTTAAAATGTCATGCATTGGTTCCTTTAGATCAGTTTAATCCCGGGAAAAATAAACGCTGAATTCACAAAAGAGATAAAGTATATGTTTTCCCATTTCTTGAAGGGTATTTTAATGTAAATGAAAAAGATGATGATTATTTAGTACACCTATTTTGGGATTACCAATGGCTAAAGAGAGCTGAAAAAAGGACATTACCTAATCTTGGAAACCTCGTTATAAAATATGACGGGACACTCAACAACAGTTGTATCGCAATTTATGGTACAACATCAAAAAATCAAATCTGTATTGAAGAAGTAAATTTTATTTCCAACGAAATTATAACTAAAAACAATTTTTTTCAAGTCTTTTCCATCAAATGGATTGGTAAATCGCCGGATGGAATTCTTCAAGTTATTTCCAACAATTTGAGCCTGACAGAAATTGTAAATCCTTTTCTGTCGTTTGAACTTGAGAAAACAGATGGTAATTACAGACCCTTAAAAAATGACTGGCAAAATTTAGCAATACACGCCCTTAATGTTTATTTATTAGGTTGGATAGAAGAAGAAGATTTCCGGATTATCGGAAAAGAATATAAACGTTTCACACATACAATAGAGCAATATCAAGAAACTCGAGTTGATAATTGGGGATGTTTAGTTAAAGACTTGGAATCAATACATCAAATTAATAAGATACTAAAATGATAGAAAATGAAGTAATAATAGTAAATGGCATCCCCGATGACAATTACCAAATGTTAATTGAAGAGTGTGTAAAATATGCTATAATCTCTCTACCATTTACAGTAGATAGGATGTCTATTCCTAATGCAGTAAAGAGAGCGTTAAACATAACTAAAGGGAAGGTTGCTGAGGCTCTTTTTAAATATTTCTGCAATAGTAACAACATCCATCCTGATTTTGATTCTTGTACTACTCCTTTTTGGACTATTGATAAAAAGGATTTCTTATTAAACGATGGAGAATGGGATATAAAGAACAACTTTCTTTATCACACGAATGATTTATTACAAAGTTACAACTATACGAATTTACCAGCATTGATTCCCAATAGTTTTTCAGGAGATCAATGGAGCAAAAGAGATGAACATATTTTCAATACCAATCACGAGTCAAATTTCTTATTTACGTTTTTAAAAAATGCAGACCTTGTAAATGGAAATAGAGGAGAAGAGTTTTTAGAAATTGTCCTTACAAACGATCAACAATCATTTATCAATGAACTGTATGACAAATATGAAGGTAGGCCACAATCCTGCCAACCCTTTTTCGAACAATGGTTTTGGGATGAGATGAATAAAAGGGGTGGTCATCAATATTTCGAGATTCATTTCAAGCCATGTTTAATAATTACAGCTTACGCCAATAGTAACTATTGGAATCTGTTCAAAAATACAGGTCGATTAGATAATGCCAATAATTTTCAGACACATTTGAACCCGCCATGGTACATTAAAACGCCCAAAGGCTCTTGTAATTTCCTAAGTGGCACTTTATGGACAACGACAACCAATTCGACTATTCCCGTCAGCCAATTACCATCTTTCTTGTCATTATTCCCAACATTACGCAACAATATCAATTGTGCTATTATTAAATCATAAGGATTGTACGAACAAGTTATTAGGACCACATTTAATTATTGCCGGACCCGGTACAGGGAAAACGACATTCTTAATTGCTGAAATTATTGCTACCCTAGAGAACATAAAGGATAAGAATGATGGTATAATTGTATGTACTTTTACAAGAAAGGCAACAGATGAGTTATTGCATAGAATATACTCAAAGGTTTCAGTAAAACAACTAAGTAGCATTAATTTCATTGTTGGAACTATTCATTCGATTTGTTACGAATTACTGGTCAAATATTCTTCCAATAGTTATTCCAACTATCAAATACTTACTGAAGACGATCAAGTCCATTTTATTTATTCCAAACTTAAAAATCTCGGTTTCCCATCAGATGAGATCAAGGAAGCTGGCTGGTCAATAGCGGAAGATTTAGCAAGCATTTTCAATAAGATAACGGATGATGAAATAAATATTAGCCATTTGTTGTACGAAGGAGATAATATGATTGAAGATTATTGTAAAATATATCCGACTTACAAGAAACTTCTAAAGCATAATAATCTTTTTGACTTTGCCGCAATTCAAAAGACTTTTTATGATGAATTACAAAATGATATAGTATTTGCTAATGAAATAAAGAAAAACTTCAAATATGTTTTTATTGATGAATATCAAGACGTGAATAATATTCAGGACAAGATTTTTAAGACTGTTTCCAGTCCCGAATACAATATTACTGTGGTAGGAGACGATGACCAAAGTATTTATGGTTTTCGTGGATCAAGGGTTGATCATATGATAAACTATAAAAAACACTTTGACAATCTGAATATCCATTGCCATACTGATGAATTACTAGCAAATCATCGATCTACAACTTCTATTGTTAATTGCACTAATTATTCTATTTCGCTTTCAAGAGATAAGCGGATAAAGAAAAATATCACAAGTGATAGAGAAACTATAGGTCATAAACCTGTTTTATTAAGTTTTAACAATGATACAGATGAAGCAGATTTTTACTCAAAACTTATTATTGTATTAAAGGATGAAAAAATAATTTCATCTTATAATGACATTAGTTTTCTATTTCGTAGTTTAAAGCAGCACTCAACAGCTATAAAAAAGTCTTTGATTGACCATAAGATACCTTATAAAACTTCTGGCGACGGGAATTTGTTTGATACCCCTATTGGTATGGAATTTATGGGGCTTGTTGATTTATATCTTTCCAAAAATCTTGATAAAAGGGAAAAATTCTTAGATCGTATTACTTATATAGATATACTTCACCGAACCGACCTAATATCTATTTATAAGACAAAGGGCTTCATAGCCAACATGGATGATGTGTCCAACTCAAAAAAATACACTTCTTGCATAGAGTTGACATACGATATTTTCAAGGCTGTTGATTTTATTAATCGATATAACTCTATCGGGCAAAACATTGGAACCATAACGTCTTTGGTTCTATCATTTGATGACTTCGCAGATTGTTTTGACCCTTTTGGTTTATACGGTTATTTGTCGCATCTAAGAGCATCAAGAAAAATTAACTTCATTTTCGACGAAAATTCGGATGCTGTTAATTTGATGACAATACATCAATCGAAAGGATTAGAATTCCCATTTGTTTTTTTACCATCGCTAAATAACAGAAAGACAACCCTATCAATTATTGATAGATTCAAACGGATAACCTCACCCCCATCTTCATTAATTGCCGAAACAGATGAAGAAAGAAGGGTATTTTATGTCGGTTTAACTAGAGCAGAAGAGTTATTGATTCTTTCTCATTCCAATACTAAGAAACGAAATTCACCATCACCGTTTTTCACTGAACTAGAGTCATCACCGCACTGTATAGCACATCTTGATTATGACGTATTAAAAAATCAAAAATTCAGGAATACTTCAAAAACATTTACGGTAAAAAAAGTATTTAGTTACAATAAACTTAAACTATATCGCTTTTGCCCATTGGCTTATAAATATTCTAGCATTCTGAATCTCGAAAATATACGTGTCGGAAATTTGGAATTTGGAATTAATGTACACAAAATACTTGAAGTTATATTGAAGTTTATTAAATCGGGTTCCAATGTTGATCTCATTGATATAAAGCGTGTAATTGAAAATAATTGGATTGACTGTAGGTGTAGCAGCGAAGATAAAAATGAAAACTTCAAACATATTGCTTACGAGCAAATTACGAAATTAATCTCAATTTTGAGACAAAACCTGACTGTGGATAATATTTTTTCAGTAGAAGACGAATTTAATGTATTTATTGATGACTGCTTAATAACCGGCAGATTTAATGCTGTTCTGAACATTCAGAATACATTAACCATAATTGATTTTAATACTGGAGATTTTAGAAACTATATTGATCAATTATCTTTTTATTCTCTTTGCTTTCAAAAGAAATATGGTATCCAAAATGTTAGAACTGCTATATTCTATCTGCAACAAGGGATAATAGAATATATTAAACCTATGGAACACAAAAAAATAAATGATATTATAGTTTCAATTACAAAAAATATAAATAATAATATATTTATTCCCAAATCAGGTAAACATTGTGAGTATTGTGCTTATCTGACCATATGTGCTTCTGCCTTATAACAGTTTATTTTTTCATTGGTACTTGAAAATTCAAACAATATTGATGAAACGTATTACTTACCCATGTATTCCCATATCCGTAAGGTGCAATGGATATATCATCCTGACACCAAAAATTTTCAGGAAGAAGTATTAAATGCTCTTGCAATTTTTCAGATAAATCCCAAGCAAAAGGATAATTGATTCCTTTCTTCTTTATATTCTTAACTATTATTGTTAAGAAACTCCCAGGTTCCATTATAGCTACAACATTCATATAAATCCCAACTAGTTCATTCAAGAATTCGTTGTAATCATCAATATTCCCCAAATCATCATTTTTACTTGAATAATTGGTTTGTAGTCCTTTTTCTATTCTCTTGGCTTGGTTCTCCGCCCCCTTCATGTTAAGCATATCCCAATAGGGAGGCGACGTGATTAAATAATTGATTTCTGGAAAATCATCTCTTGTTATCTGTCTTGCATCTTTATTCAGAATCAAAAAAGTCTGCTTTTTTTCATCCTGCCAAAAGGACTTCTGTGCTGGAGATAAATATTCTTTACAACGATTTATCGCAATATTAGTAAAAAATTCACTCAGTTCGGTACCATAAGCATTTCTATTATTTTTCAACGATGCTAATTGAGTACTTCCGGTACCAGACATTGGGTCAATAATATTATCATTTTCATTGGTGAATTCCTTAAGAAATATTTCCACCAACTCTTCTGGATACTTTGCCGGATGTAAGATTTCGTTTTTCGTTCTTGGCTGTGGTTTCAAAACAAACCAACTCGGTGTTTTTTTAAACTCTTTATCCTTAATGGTATATTGCTTGTTGTTGATAAAATAACAGGCTTTGATTTCATTATGAATCCCGTCCGAATTTTCATCTTTTCTAAAATAAAGACAATAAAAAAAATCTTTACTTGTTGAGTAAAACTTGGTAGATACATTATTATTAAATGTACTTTCTTTACATCCAATCTTTTCATCTTTCAACGATAACATTGTTGATAAATGCTTTGAAAGTTCCCAAGCATAAGGGAAATATCCATTATCGGTATGAATATTTTTTATAAGTACTGCAACGAACCTCCTATTTTCAATTTTAGGATATAGTTTCTGAATTAACTGTATTATATCCTTTTTAATCTTTTCATAATCAGATTGTCTAATTTCATAGTTAATTTCATCAAGCAAATCAATTAAAACAAATTCATAATGGGTTGCATTTTTACCATCTTCGGTATGGATTTTAATATTCTCATCATTGCAGATTCTTTTTACTAAGTCTATCTGTTTCCCATAGTAAAATATTGTTGATTGTTCATTTTCCCCTTTTACAAAAAAACGGATATTTTCTTTATAGAACTTTTCATCGGTATCAACCTTGAACCATGATTTTTGGAATGGTAACCATTCTTTTGATGTTAATCTGTTAAATCTATTCTCCATTATATTTTCTTCAATTTTGCAAAGATACTGATATTTGGAATATATATCAGGGTAAGTATCAGGGTAAACGCATTAAAATAATTCGCAATACTATAATCAGCTTATAATCACATATATGAAAAATTAAAGCATCGTTGAAAAACAATCAATTTACAAAAGTGCATTCTTGTAATTATCTATACATCAGATAAATATTTAATGCGTTGACCCTGTGGTAAGTATTGGAAAGTGTAGATTGGCAGATTCAAGTGACTTTGTTGCAACGAGTAATATATTTATTCTCAATTAATTACAAATAGTATTTTTTGCCCTTTGACAAAGTATAAATTTGTTAACTATTTGGAAACTATATATTTAACATAAATCTACAATATGACTAATTGGCTGAATATCAACAAATAACCGTTGCAACAAAGTCGATTCAAGTCATAAATGCCAACTGTTATTTATCCTTCTTTCTTAATCAAATGCTGTAACTGCGGGTCGCTCTCTATCCTCGCCAACTCATCCGCTACAATCTGTTTGACATCCTCTTTCACCTGATTGTAATTCCGCTCGATTTCCTCTTGCATGGTATCGTTACCGTCCTTGTCATCGAAAGTTGCCATGTCGGGAATTTCTTTATAAGCCTTGACTTCGCGGGCGACAGCCTCATTATCTACTACAATTTCGGCGTGGAAAATCTTCTGCTCGATGCGTTCCTCGAAGTTATCGCTGACCGCGCCTACAAACATCCCTTGCGTGAGGTTACTGATTTTGGATGCCGGAATCAGGCTATCCAATTGCGTAGAAATGGAAGTAGATTTATCGTTACGGTTAATAGTCATGGATTGGCGTTTTTGCAAGACTTTGCCGAAACGCTCCGAAAGGGTTTTAGCCGATTCGCCAACCACCTGACCGGAAAAGATATTCCCTACCGTATTTTGCACCACTTTGCTCTCTTTGTCTCCATAGTCGCGGTTTAATTGCGAAAAGTCCTGAAAGCCCAAACAAACAGCCACTTTATTGGAACGCGCGGTTGCTATCAGGTTGTCCAATCCCCTAAAATAGATGGTCGGTAACTCGTCAATAATGACCGAACTTTTGAGCATCCCTTTCTTGTTGATGAGTTTTACGATACGAGAATTATACAATCCCAATGCAGCCGAATAGATGTTCTGTCGGTCGGGATTGTTGCCCACGCACAGGATTTTAGGCTCGTTGGGGTTGTTGATGTCCAGCGTAAAATCATCTCCGGTCATCACCCAATAGAGTTGAGGAGAAATCATGCGGGATAAGGGGATTTTAGCGGATGCTATCTGCCCCTGAAGCTGATCATTCGCTTGCGATTCCCACGCATCCATAAAGGGAGAGAGGTAATTTTCCAAAGCCGGATAAGAGGTAAGAATAGGAAAAATATCGGCATACTTCCGGTTTAGGAACTCAATGGCATGGGGGAAGGTGCAATACTTTCCGTTTTGATAGATTTTTAAATACCAGATAA
>SNRY01000463.1_pt1 | contig 13698 bp, 19 predicted proteins | sample 4693421 | NCBI WGS metagenome assembly SNRY01 (sample SAMN11003215, study PRJNA524138) | termite gut metagenome | isolation source: Bacteroidetes bacterial symbionts from single cell of protist host amplifed... | host: Streblomastix strix ... | reverse complement strand
GGCATTAAACTCAACAGGAAATTAAATGATAAACTTGTCAAAGAACTCATTGAGTTTGCAGCTATTGCGGCATAGATACTAATTTATTTTTAACGAACTATTGTAAAAAGAATTTGGAATTTATAAGTGCAGATTATGAAACGGTAATGTTTTTCTATAATAATAATTTCAAAGGAAGTTTAATAGAAAAGCAAGCAATGCACCAATTACTAAGTAAATCATCAACAGAAATTTTTTATGATGATGACATTGAAGTAAAGCAACCACTGAAACGGTAAAAAATTTTTTGGAGAAACTTCTTTCTTCTGATACAGGAAAAGTAATAGTGGCTTTTATTGAATATGGAAATAAATACGCAGATATTGCCAAAGCCATTTACCGTATGTGTTGTATTGAATTGATTGACGACTTTACTCAAGATTATGTAAATACCCGATTTAGAATCGTTACCAAACGCAAAGCAGACGGCGAATACTATCAAGGATTAAAACGCTTTCTAATGCGTTATTATTCCGCTAACAGAGCCGAAGAAGAAATCAAAGAAGTGCCTGATTACAAAGGCGAAAACGAGATACATAAATGTCTTGGCTATTTGACGGAATTTATCTACAAAAAAATTGCCGTCAAACGCAAACGAGCCATTGATGATATGCGGACATTCTGCATACAAGGTTTGGATAATACAAAAGATTGGAAAGAGGTAAATGAAGATTTGAAAGATTTTATTTACTACTATTTCAATTCAAAGTACGCTAAAGATGATTATGAAATAGAGAATGGCAAGCCATTTTCTTTGACAATAGACACCGATAGGGGCAAATTTTCGTCAAATGATATAGTTTACAAATATATGCGGGTAGTTGATGATGATATTATTGACGCGGGTGGTACTCCAAAAGACAATATTAAACACCTACAAGGTGCAGTACGTCTCATTCGGCGTTCTTTGACCGACACAAATCCTGCATTAGATTTGCTGAATGCCTTTTGTCTGTTTTATTTGGGTACAAATAATAACGAAACATTGGAAGAAGAATTGCAGAACACTTATCGAGATGGTTTATTAGGATTTGCAGAACGTATTGATAACCATACTGATTTTTGGAATTTTTTTGATAAATACAATCATGCAATTACAGAAAAAGCACGAGATTATCCTCAAAAAGAGTTCGGCTCAATAAAAAACGAAATGAATTTGGAAATTCATGCAAATATCATTACAATAGTTCGTTAAAAATAAATTAGTATCTATGCCGCAATAGCTGCAAACTCAATGAGTTCTTTGACAAGTTTATCATTTAATTTCCTGTTGAGTTTAATGCCAATACTTCGGTAAATAATTAATTAACGCATTAATACTCAATCGTTTGAATGACATAGTTTAACATAAAAGAATTGGTCAAGCAACTGATATTCAGCAACTTTGAAGTATTCAACTACTATTAAAGTCATGGATAAAATCAGCATACTTAACCAATATAAGGTCATTATTAGCGGTATTCTCAATGAAGTCACTACGAAGTTAAACAAAAGTTTCAAAACCTTCTTCATGGAAACATTAATTCTTTACATGGCTTTGCGACAAACCGTCTTTCACTTGTATATGGGAAAAATCATAACCGTGAATTTCTTGCTGGAGTAAGCAAACCAAAAAGAATAGGATAAAACTGTTTTTCATGTGTAAGATTATGTAAAGAAAGCATTACATTTGTTCTCTTTGCTTGATAAATTGGTCTGCTTTCATTTCATCTGCTGTAAACTCTAAATTTAAATCAGAAAAATCTTTTTTATTTTCGGAATTATCCATCTATATCTTGTAAAATTAAATTGAATTATTTTTAGTGTTGTATATATTAACAATACTTCGGTAAATAATTAATTAACGCATTAATACTCAATCGTTTGAATGACATAGTTTAACATAAAAGAATTGGTCAAGCAACTGATATTCAGCAACTTTGAAGTATTCAACTACTATTAAAGTCATGGATAAAATCAGCATACTTAACCAATCCAGGGAGTATGCTTGCCGGATTTGGATAGATAACTGGGATCAATAGCAATCGCTTTTCGATCCCCTGTTACTATCCTTTTGGATAAAGCAAGGTTAAAGGAAAGCCAATCGAAATCTTTCGAGAAGTTCTGACGGAAACGTTGTTCACAAGACTTTCCATATCTTCCCAACTGAAGGAAATTGATTCTTCGAGGTATGACCATATAAAGAATTAATGTTTCCATGAAGAAGGTTTTGAAACTTTTGTTTAACTTCGTAGTGACTTCATTGAGAATACCGCTAATAATGACCTTATATTGGTTAAGTATGCTGATTTTATCCAAGACTTTAATAGTAGTTGAATACTTCAAAGTTGCTGAATATCAGTTGCTTGACCAATTCTTTTATGTTAAACTATGTCATTCAAACGATTGAGTATTAATGCGTTAATTAATTATTTACCGAAGTATTGTCATTAGTAAAATAACAAATAAATATACTGAAAAATGAGTGGAAGTTTAAATAAAATTCTTGGTCAATTAGAAGAAGACCTAAAAAAACTTCAATCAGCCAAAGAGCAGGTTGAAAACGTAGTTACGAGCAATCAAGAGTTTGCGACAGCGGTAAATAATTTGGTAACTAATACCGAATCATTAGTAACCGAAATTAAAACAGCAACGGAAGGGGCAATTGGGCAATTTTCTGAAAAACTGACTGATTCAAAAAATGCAGTGGATAATGTTGTTAATAGCTGCCTTAGTCGTATTGCAAGCAATATAAAGGAAACTGAAATTGCAAACAATAAACTTAAAAAAACAGCCGAAACGAAAATTAACGAAATATCTACTTGTGCTTCTACTACAATTGAAAAACAAAAAGAGATTACAGAGACGAAAATTAACGAAGTTTCTGCCATAGCAACTACTACGATTGGAGAACAAAAATCAGAAAACCTGAAAGTTCTTAACCAAATTCTTGAAACGCATAATCATATAAAACAATTAATAGGGCAGGTATTGGATTTGGATTTGCCTGCGACATTGAAATCAATAAATAAGAATCTTGTACAAATTCAAGAAAATAGCGAAAAACAGTTAAAAACCTTAAAAACTATTGGCATAATGGGTTTAGTTTTACTGATTGGTATAGCAGGAATGATTGGCGTTTTTAAATATATTATCTGAATGTAATAGTTTTACAAGTTATTTATGGGTATAAACCTGCTTAAAATTGTATTTTTGCGGAATTTTTTTTGAACCAATGATTGATACAATTAAAAATAGAATAAAAAAAATAGGAGATGGAGTTGTTTTTACCGCAAATGAATTTGAGGTAACAGTAAAAAGTCCTACGACTGTGAGCAGAGTCCTCAACGATTTTGTTACACAAGGCTATTTATGCAAATTGTCCAAAGGTCGTTTTTACAAACCGCAAATTGGTAAATTCGGTGAATTACCTCCCGATGATTACCAAATTGTTAAAGATTTGCTCTCGGAAAAAGGCAAATTAATTGGCTATATCACAGGCTATACTGCTTTTAACGAGTTAGGTTTAACCACACAAGTGCCTTTTACCCTACAAGTTGGAGCTTATGATGAAAAAAAGGCTATTAAAAGAGGTGCTTACCGGATTAGTTTTATCAAGCAAAGAAATAGCATTACAAAGGATAATATCCCATTGCTGAAATTACTTGATTGCCTGCGTTTTCTCAAAATTATTCCCGATACCATGCCAGATGATGCTTGTAAGCGTTTGCTTTATTTACTGTCTCAATTGGATGAAAATCAAACAAATAAGATTAAAAGATTAGCGCTTAAATATACTCCGCAAACGATTGCCTTATTGGGCGCTATGCTCGAAACACTTAATCCCCAAGAGGATACGACCGCTCTTTTCAAGATGATTAATCCTATGACGAGCTATAAACTCGAAATATCAATTCCGATCTTACCTAATCAAAAAAAATGGAATATCCGATGAAATTACGTCAGTATTCACAAGAATTTTAATTGTCGGCACAACAGTTTAATATTGCTACTGTGTTTATCTGGATAACACTAATTTTAAGCAGATTATCATAGTCTTTCAATAGTGAAAATGTTGTTTTATTACGGACATATCAACAATGCCAAACGCATTATTGTAGAAATAAATACATTTGCAAATCCTTATCCATACGTAAGTCAGAATATAACTTCATTTATTGCGGAATCTCTTTTAGAAACTAATCAACAAGCAGTTATTGAGCAATATGATTTTTCGTCATTTTCGCTTAATGTATTAGACAAACGCCGTACAATGATTGAAAAATTGATTTCGCTATTCGCTTTTCATTCTCCGAAGATGCAACTAAAGCAATCGTCTCCAAAATCCGCCATTTCTATGATTTGTATTATTTGATGAATGATGCGGATTGTGCGGAAAACAATTGCTATGTCATCTTTAGCAACAACGTTCTCTGCTCTTTGGGAAAATTTACGCCTCAAAGTGAATTAATATCATTAGCTTTTGGAAAAATCCTTGATGAAAAATTTAATAGCAAGCTATTTTCAAAAATCATGGAAATTCTGCAGAAATGAATTTGAATATTTTTTTAACTTTGTTGCGAGTTATTTGAAATAATGGTAAAGCAAAACGAAACATAGTAAAGCGTTTCGCTCGTTTCTATATCGTTACCCATTATTGCTTTCCTTTCTCTTAAAGGTCTATTGTTCAATAGATTAATTTTATATTTTTTGCTTCTTAAAACATACCTTGCCATGTTCTATCGAACATCAAAATCCACCACTATCGTGGATGGATTTCCGGTAAGCTAAAACCGGCAGGATGTCAGCTTTGAAAAATCGAGAATTGCTTCGACGCTGCAAAGGTAGAATCTCTTCAAATACAGTGGGTAAGCCAATTGACGCCAACCACTACCACTCTGATTTGATGATGAATATTTTTTAGATTACCGGTTTTCGGAAGCTAAGCAGGAAGTGGAGAATGTTTCTTCTCTCCTTTTCTCTCCAAGGGGTCAATATGAATTGGTGAAAAACAAAAAGCCTAAAATAAACGACTGAAAAACTCTTTCCCTTTCCCGTAAATTTTACTGGAAAACAGAATCCAAAACAAGAGAAAAACCTGTTTTCCCAAAAAATCCCTGCCCCGACAAACATCAACCTATACCAAATGAGCGCCAACCACTGCCACAGGTCTTGAAAATGAGTGTTCCAAGAAATATCCTGTTTTTATTTGCACCGCAGTATTGAAATGGAGCCGTATTTCCCTGTCGAAATAACACCTCGTTTCAATACCTGAACAAGGGTTCATTGAATGGGATATTTACAGGCTTGCCGGCATACGCCGATATTGAAATACTGTTGTACCGCAATGCCTCCATGTTGAGGCGAAACAATACTTCCGTATAAGGGCAAAGCAATAAAACGATGCGGATATACTTCAATGTAGAAATAAAGAAATACCGGGATGTATCATTGCTTAGGCAGGGCAGTATGGACGTAAAACGGCAATGAAACAGGGAGATAATATAGTATTACCCTATATCTGTACTTCAATGGTAATGCATTTCAATGTGGCGGTATTCCGGTAATGAAATACGGAAATATGACGATATGGCAACGAAACGGTGCGGAAATACAGCAATGTATAAACAGGGCAGGCGGTACTGAAAGAATGAAACCGTTCAATACCGGTACAATGAGATATTGATAGCGTGATTTAGTAACAGTTAAAATTTTTATTTATGGCAAAGAAACCTCTTTTAGTTGCTTTTTCCACCCAGAAGGGTGGAATCGGCAAGAGTGCATTAACCATACTTATGGCCAGCTATTTTCATTACGAGAAAGGTTATAATGTCGGGATTATCGACTGCGATTATCCGCAGTACAGTGTGTACCACATGCGTCAGCGGGACAGAGAAATCGTTGAAACCGTCGATTATTACAAGCTGAAGGCATACAACCAGTTCCGTTCACTGGGTAAACGCAACTATCCGGTTGAAAAAAGTCCTGCCCCCGGTGCGGTTGCCGCCGCCAACCGGATGATTGAAGAGTATGCGGACATGGAGTTTGACATTATCTTCTTCGACCTTCCCGGTACGCTGAACAGCGAAGGGATCCTCCAAACGCTGGCATCGCTGGATTATATCTTCTCTCCTGTCAGCGCAGACCGTATGGTTTTGCACAGCACGCTGGAATTTGTGTCGTTGATTAACGAGAGTATCATTAGCCAAGGCAAAGGAAACATACAAGGGCTGTACCTGCTGTGGAACATGGTGGATGCACGGGAAAAACCGGACTTGTACGAAGCCTACGAAAAAGTGATTACCGAATTGGGTCTCACGGTAATGAAAAGTTCCCTGCCCGATACCAAACGCTACCGACACGAACTGACGGGCGAGATTGCGCCCGTCTTCCGTTCGACCTTATTCCCTGCGGACAAGCGTTTGATAAAAGGGGGGAGGCTGGATGTGCTGGCAGATGAAATGGAAGAACTTATAAAGATTAAGGAATATGGCGGCCAAGAAGGATGAGATAAAGAAAGTGGAGGATATTGACGAAAGGGAATTACTCTCTTTCATGGATAAGCCCAAACCCAAACCGCCTCCCAAAGAAGAACCGGTGAGGGAAGAGAATGGAGTGCCTTTGGAAAAGGAGGAAGCGACGGAGAGGGACGATAAGCCCCAAAAGGTTTCCCGGCGTAAACGCAGTGAGGAATATCTGGAGCCGTTTCTCCGTCCACAGGAATTGCAGCAGCGCCAATGTGTCTATATCAGCGCCAAAGCGCATGCCAGCATCTCCAAGATTGTCAAGCGTTTGAATATAAAGAACCTGACCGTGGGCGTGTATATTGACACGGTACTCAGGCAACATTTCGATGCCCACCGGGATGAGTTGAATGCAATCTACCGCAGGGTAGAGGATGACTTGTTTGAAGAATAAATGATACTGATGGACGATAAGAGTTACATCCCGATTGTACTTCTGGTTTATACAGCCGTTCTTATACTCGTGGTAGGTTACCTCTATCCTTTTTTGAAAAAGATACTACGCCGCTACATTTCTATTTCGATACATATAGGAAAGGAAGGTGGAGAGGAAAAGGGAGGTGCACAAGAGCGGCAAGAGGCAGAAAAAGAAGTGGAAATCCCTTCGATTTTGGGTAAAAGTAAATTTAACCTGAGCCAATCAAAGCCAAATGCTGCCACGGATTTGAAAACCGGAAACCGCACTCCAAAAGAGGATACATTTGCCCCCGGAATCGAAAAAACAGTTGAAAATGAGAACGGCGAAGGATTGGATATTCCCGATGATGAGAATGAAGAAGCGGAAGTTGAAAACAGTGCGGATGAAAGTGGGGAATTGGAAATCTTAGATTCGGAAACAGTTCATGAACCGGGAATAGCGAGTGGTCTTAGTTTTGATGATTTAGGGAGGATAAAAAAAGCCATTGAAAATCCATCTTTGGTAAATGGGGAACAACAAGAGGCAGGAAAAATTCTTTATGAAAATGAATATACGGATATGGTTGAAAAAATAAAGAAAATAAGCCCGGAATGTTCGGCAAAGATCGCAGCATTGATGGATGTCCACCTCAAAGCAACTTCCGGGGAGCGAAGGACACGGCCTCTTGCCAAAAGCAAGCAGAAACAAGTGGAATCCAAAGGGTTCAATGATTTTGATATAAACAGCATTTTTTAGAAAGGAGGTGTAAAAAAGTGACAAGCGACAAAAAGAACAGGGCAGTTTAACCGCCTCCACTAATTATCCAAATTTATTTTAAGTCTAACCGCCTCCCAGTGATCAATCCAAATCCCTGGGAGGCATAAAAAGAAAGTTTATGTGTAAGAAAAAAAGTTTCTTATCTGCCGTAAGCCTGCTGATGGTTGCAGCGAACGCATTGGCACAAGGTAACGGGATGGCGGGTATTACCGATGCCACCAATATGGTCAGTTCCTATTTTGACCCCGCTACCAAGCTGGTTTACGCCATCGGCGCTGTAATCGGTCTTATCGGAGGCGTAAAAGTCTATTCAAAATTCCAGTCAGGAGACCCCGATACTTCCAAAACAGCGGCTTCATGGTTTGGCGGATGTATCTTCCTGATTGTAACGGCTACCATTTTACGTTCATTCTTCCTCTAATATCATGGTAGCATATTCAATAAACAAAGGCATAGGTCGTCCGGCGGAATTTAAGGGACTCCAAAGTCAGTATCTTTTTCTTTTCGCAGGGGGTCTGCTCGCTGTATTTGTGGCGTTTGTAATCATGTACATGATTGGAATCGGCGGGATGTTTTGTATCGCTTTCGGTCTGGTAACAGGAGGAATCCTCGTTCAGGGAATATTCCGTTTGAACTCTAAATACGGGGAACACGGACTGATGAAAGTGCAAGCCGCAAGTAACCATCCCCGCTACATTATCAACCGTTTGAGGATAGAACGGTTATTCAACCGGATTGCAAAAGAGAAAGGAGTGAGGGCATGAGGAATACATCAAAAGCCACCACGCTGGAAAACAAGTTTCCCCTGCTTGCCGTTGAAGAGGATTGCATCATCTCCAAGGATGCGGACATAACGGTTGGTTTCCGGGTGGAACTGCCCGAACTCTTTACCCTCACATCCCCGGAGTATGATGCCATTCACGCCTCTTGGCTGAAAGCAATCAAAACTTTGCCTGCCTACAGCATTGTCTGTAAGCAGGATTGGTTTATCGAAGAATCCTATAAACCGGATGCAGGGAACGAGGATATGAGTTTTCTTTCCCGCAGTTTTGAACGGCATTTCAATGAACGGCCGTATCTGAATCACACTTGTTATTTGTACCTGACAAAGACCAGCAAGGAACGTGCCAAAAGCCAAAGCAATTTTACGGCGCTTACTCGTGGTTTCATTGTCCCCAAAGAAATACAGGATAAAGAAACGGTCGGGAAATTCCTTGAAGCGGTAGACCAGTTTGAACGGATTGTAAACGATTCGGGGTTTATCCGCCTACAGCGGATGACCACCACTGAGATTGCAGGGGATGGAAATACGCCGGGCATTGTAGAGAAGTATTTTGCCTTATCGGGGGACACCACCTGTTTGCAGGATTTCTCACTGGGGGCAGGCGAAATGAAAATCGGGGACAATTACCTCTGTCTGCATACACTTTCGGATACGGATGATTTGCCGGGACAGGTGTTCACCGATACCCGTTACGAACGTTTGTCCACCGACCGCAGTGATTGCCGCCTGTCATTTGCCGCTCCCATCGGGGTGCTTTTATCCTGTAACCATTTGGTGAGTCAATATATCTTTATCGACGACCACAGGGAAAACCTCAAACGGTTTGAAAGACAGGCAAAGAACATGCACTCGCTATCCCGTTACAGCCGGAGCAACCAAATCAACAAAATCTGGATTGAGCAGTACTTGAACGAAGCCCATTCACTGGGACTGACCTCCGTGCGCTCACATGTCAATGTAATGGCATGGACGGACAACCGGGAAGAGTTAAGGCGGATTAAGAATGATGTCGGTAACCAGTTGGCGCTTATGGAGTGTAAGCCGCGCCATAACACCATAGATACGCCGACTTTGTTTTGGGCGGGTATTCCGGGTAATCAGGGCGACTTCCCTGCGGAAGAATCCTTTTACACCTTCGCCCAACAAGCCCTATGTTTCTTTATCGGAGAGACGAACTATAAAACCTCTCCTTCGCCCTTTGGCATCAAAATGGTCGATCGCCTGAGTGGAAAACCCCTGCATGTGGATATATCGGATTTGCCGATGAAAAAAGGAATCATCACCAACCGTAACAAATTTATACTTGGGCCGAGCGGCAGTGGAAAATCTTTTTTTACCAACCATCTTGTCCGCCAATATTACGAGCAGGGTGCGCATGTCCTGCTGGTCGATACGGGTAATTCCTACGAAGGATTGTGTAAGTTAATCCATCAGAAGACCAAAGGAGAGGACGGGATTTATTTCACTTATACCGAACAAAATCCGATAGCGTTCAATCCCTTTTATACGGACGACAACGTCTTTGACATTGAGAAACGGGAAAGTATCAAAACACTTATACTCACACTTTGGAAACGGGATAACGAACCCCCGAGGCGATCGGAAGAAGTTGCCCTTTCCAATGCCGTTAGCCTGTATATTGAAAAGTTAAAGGCATATCCCCACCTGAGAGCTTCGTTCAACACTTTTTACGAGTTTACGGGAAGTGAATACAGGGAGATACTGAAAGGAAAGAATGTCCGTGAAAAGGATTTTGATATTGACAACTTTCTGAACGTGTTGGAGCCTTATTACAGCGGTGGCGAATATGATTACCTGTTGAATTCCGAAAAACAGTTGGATTTATTATCTAAACGCTTTATTGTCTTTGAATTAGATAATATCAAAGACCATAAAATCCTGTTTCCGATAGTAACCATCATTATCATGGAAACCTTTATCAATAAAATGAGATTTTTACGTATATCATTATTTTTCAATCAATTATCAATACGCAAAACGACAATAGGTAATGGTTTAGAAACGAGCGAAACTCTTTAGTTTGCTTAGTTTTACCATCGTTTCAAATAACTCAAATTCAAACGTAAAAGTACAAAATAATTGTATAACAGGAAAATTTCGCATAAAATATATTGACTAATCAATATATTTATTATATTTGCAAATAAATGTATGCAATGGATAATTTTTACTCTTTAGGGCATTTGTTAGGTCGAGCTTCGGTGTCATTATCAAAATCATTAAATGCGAGGCTTGAAGCTTGTGATATTGACTTGCCACACTCGCAATTCATAGTACTTAGGTGTCTTTATTATAAAGATGCTTTAAGTCAATTGGAAATTGCGAACCTACTCTCTAAAGATGCATCTGCAATAAAACGTACAATTGATTCTTTAGAAAAAAAAGAGCTTGTAATAAGAAGGCAAATAAGAACTTTAAAAAACTCTGTTTGCATATCTGATAAAGGTAAGAACCTAATGCCACAAGTATTAAAAATTGCAAATAACTTGATAAATGAAGCCTTAAATGGTATTGAAATAGAGAATCAGGAATTATTGCGAACAATGTTAGATAAGATATATACAAATATAGAAAAATAAAGCATATATGGAAGTAAGTGTTTTTATCAATAATTACAAGGAAGCATTCGGGGAAGCAGTTGAGCTACCTACTGTTTTCTGGTTTTCAGACATACCTGTCGCAAATACAGAGAAGATTAACGGTTGTTTCTTAAAAGGAATGGAAACTGTTAGGAAAGGTAATCCGATTAGTTTAAGTATAGATGTTATCTCCTGCGGGGGAGGTAAATTTTATACTGGATTTACGGAAATGCCCGAACATGTTCCCAACCTTGTATCACTAAAAGAAAAGTATAAAAAAACGCCCGAAATGGTTGTTGAATTTGTGAAAAATCTCGGTATAACGCATAACAATCAGAATTATCTCAACTTTGCACGCTTGGACAAGATTGAAAACTTTGATAAAATAGAGGGCATTTTATTTTTCGCAACACCGGATATTCTGTCAGGACTTACAACATGGGCTTATTTCGATAATAATTCGGAAGATGCCGTTACTTCGATGTTCGGTTCAGGTTGCTCGACAGTCGTAACCAACGCTGTTACTGAAAACAATAGGAATGGAAGGAGAACTTTCATTGGTCTTTTCGACCCGTCCGTCCGTCCATATGTAGAAGCAAATATTTTAAGTTTTGTGATACCCATATCACGATTTAAGGAAATGTATCACACAATGAGGAAATGTAGTTTGTTCGATACTCACGCATGGGGTAAGATACGTAATAGGATAAATGAAGTATAATACTTTGCCTTCGTAGGGTTGGGAAAACAATTATGATATGTGAAGCAATCATATTTAGCAAATAAGAGAAATTTAATCGGATACATGAAAAAGTTTACGGAGAAATGGGTTAAAATTCTAAAAATAGTGCATTTGCTATTTGCTTTCATGTGGATTGGCGGAGGAATTAGCATAATATTATTGCTATTAACTATTTCACCGCAGGAAAGTCATGAATTGTATATGCGTTCGCTTATCATAAAATTGATAGATGATTGGCTTATTATACCCGGTGCATTAGGCATCGTTATTATCGGAATCATATACGGTATATGGACTAATTGGGGGTTTTTTAAGTACAAGTGGATTATTGTGAAATGGACACTTACTATCCTGATGGCATTTTTAGGAACGTTTTTTCTGGGAACATGGGTCAATAGTAACGTTTATCCCGTTGAAGATATTTCAAATTATACGCTTGATAATAGTACGTTTTTCTATAATGTGTTACAGACTGCTATCTGGGCATCTGTCCAAATTTTTTTACTGTTAATAGTTATCATAATATCAGTATTCAAGCCATGGAAACAACAAAAGAAGTAAGAGAGATTTTGTTGTTAAAATCATCGCCACATAATTACAATGATGTGAAAAAAATGGCTTTTGTACTGAATAATCAGCCTCGCATTGTAGCGTGGAACATTGACCTTGACGATTGTGACAAAATCATTCGTATTGAATGTGAGGGGTTAAAAGTCGAAGAAATAATCAACTCTCTCTCTCAGATTGGTATTTGGGTTGAGGATGTATAAAATTAAAAATAAAACAAGACTTCGGTCTGTCAATGATAATTCAAGTTGCTATTTATGGTTTTAGTATTCTATCTAATATATATCCATATAAATGTAATGACTTTAATTAAGAATCCTTTTTTTCGTCACAGCATGAATCGAAATAGGTAGAAACTGTAAAATATGTTTTTAAGAAAAGAAATAAACAATACTCCTAAGCATATTGGGATTATTATAGATGGGAATGGACGTTGGGCACGGCAACGTGGAGAAACAAGAAGCTACGGACATCAGAAAGGAGCTAAGCAATTATATTCAATTGTAGAATTGTCTGTCCAATTAGCAATTGAGTACCTCACTGTATATGTCTTCTCCAAAGAAAATTGGCAAAGACCTAAAGATGAAGTAGGATCATTAATGAATCTTTTTGAAAAAGGTTTAGATATGGATAATCTGCTTATCAAAAACAATATACGACTTCTTATTGTCGGTGACTTACGAGGATTACCCACAAGTGTAGGAGAACACTTAACTAAATGTATTCAACGAACACAGACTAATACAGGTATGACACTTTGCCTAGCATTAAATTATTCGTCCCGTTTGGAAATTGTTCATGCGACAAAACAGTTAGCTGAAAAAGTAAGCAATAAAATAATAAGAATAAACGATATTTCAGAACAACTCATTTCCAAATATTTATATACTTATCCAATGCCGGATATTGATTTTTTAATCCGAACTGGTGGGGAATATAGGCTGAGTAATTTTATGCTATGGCAGTGTTCATACGCAGAGTTGTATTTCTGCAAAACATTATGGCCGGATTTTAAAGAAAAAGATTACCTAAAAGCAATTTATGAATATCAGAAAAGGGATAGAAGATTTGGCAAAATAAAATAGAGATAAAGCAATTTATTAACATTCAGTATAAAAGCATAAAACAGGACTTCGGTCTGATTATTAATATTACTTTAAAATTTGGCATTGCTAATTTAAGATAGTTTTATTACCTTTGCAGCAAAAAGCGATGAATTGTCCAAAGTGTCAAAGTAGCAACAAGATTAAGAATGGTATAGTACGAGGTCATCAACGGTATAAATGTAA
>SNRY01000462.1_pt1 | contig 13708 bp, 8 predicted proteins | sample 4693421 | NCBI WGS metagenome assembly SNRY01 (sample SAMN11003215, study PRJNA524138) | termite gut metagenome | isolation source: Bacteroidetes bacterial symbionts from single cell of protist host amplifed... | host: Streblomastix strix ... | reverse complement strand
CCAACGGAGTACGTCCGTTTGATTTAGCGGTAGAACAAATGTTCGGGTCTTCTCCCAAAACGTATATGAAGGATAACACGGTGGAGCGCCACTACGAAAGCCCGATATATACACCATCCGATTTGCAGGAATATCTTACCGGCGTATTGCAACTGGAGGCTGTAGGCTGTAAAGATTGGTTGACAAACAAAGTTGACCGTTCGGTTACCGGAAAGGTTGCCCGTCAACAATGCCAAGGAGGGCTACAATTGCCGGTAAGTGATTGTGGTGTAGTTGCTCTTGACTATCGCGGTGTGAAAGGTATTGCTACCTCTATCGGTCATGCCCCGCAGGCTGCCTTGGCGGATCCGGAAGCCGGTTCGGTGCTTGCTGTTGCGGAAGCATTGACCAATATAGTATGGGCACCGCTGGCAGAGGGTTTGGATAGTCTTTTTTTATCCGCCAACTGGATGTGGGCTTGTCGTTCGCAAGAGGGTGAAGATGCCCGGCTTTATAAAGCGGTAAAAGCGTTAAGTGATTTCTGCCGTACATTGCAAATCAATGTACCCACAGGAAAAGATTCCCTTTCGATGACGCAGAAATATCCCGACGGCAGCAAAGTTATTTCTCCGGGAACGGTTATAGTGTCTGCCGGAGCGGAAGTATCGGACGTGAAAAAAGTAGTGCCGCAGGTAATGGTAAACGATAAGGATTCTACTTTCTACCATATTGATTTTAGTTTTGATTCGTTAAAGTTAGGGGGGTCTGCCTTTGCGCAATCGTTGGGAAAGATTGGCGATGATGTGCCTTATGTGCAAAATGCCGAATACTTCCGTGATGCGTTCCTTGCCGTACAAGAGTTGATAAACGGAGGTCTTATCATAGCGGGACACGATATTTCCGCAGGCGGATTGATTACCGCATTGTTGGAGATGTGTTTTGCCAACGTGCGGGGAGGTATGGATATTGATTTGAAATACCTTGATGAAAGCGATATTGTGAAAATACTATTTGCCGAGAATCCGGGCATCATTATCCAAGTGAAAGACAAGCGTAGGCAAGAAACAGAGCAAATCCTCGAAGATGCGGGCGTTGGTTTCGTGCAACTCGGCAAGCCGACGGACAAACGGTGTGTCCTCGTATCAAAAGCCGGAACAATTTATCCATTCGACATTGACGAGTTGCGTGACGTATGGTACTCCTCTTCTTATCTGCTTGACCGCAAACAATCCATAAACGGACGTGCCGAAAGGCGTTTTGAAAACTACAAACAACAACCGTTGGAATGGGTTTTCCCCGCTACATTCAAAGGCAAGTTTTCGCAATACGGCATTAATCCCGACCGCCGAACACCAAGCGGTATCCGCGCTGCCATCATCCGTGAAAAAGGCACAAACGGCGAACGTGAAATGGCTTACTCACTTTATCTGGCAGGTTTCGACGTAAAGGACGTAATGATGACCGACCTTACTTCGGGACGCGAAACATTGGAAGACATCCATCTGATAGTCTTCTGCGGAGGCTTCTCCAATTCCGACGTATTGGGTAGCGCCAAAGGTTGGGCAGGCGGGTTTCTATTTAATGAAAAGGCAAAGGCTGCACTCGACAGATTCTATGCCCGCAAAGATACGTTATCGTTGGGCATCTGCAACGGTTGTCAACTGATGATGGAACTCGACCTTATCAATCCCGGTCATGAGAAGAAAGGAAAGATGCTTCATAACGACTCGCACAAGTTTGAATCTTCGTTTTTGAATGTCGTTATCCCTACTAATCACAGCGTAATGTTCGGTTCGTTGAGCGGTAGCAAGTTAAGTATTTGGGTGGCTCACGGCGAAGGAAAGTTTTCGCTTCCATATAATGAAGATACCTATCACGTGGTTGCCAAATATACTTATTCCGAGTATCCCGGAAACCCGAACGGTTCCGATTATTCCGTTGCAGCATTAGCGAGTACCGATGGACGGCATTTGGCGATGATGCCCCATCTGGAACGAAGCATTTTCCCCTGGCAAAACGCCTATTATCCTGCCGACCGTATTAACAAAGACCAAATTACTCCGTGGGTAGAAGCTTTTGTCAATGCCCGCAAATGGGTTTCCGATAAATCGGCGGAATAATTATGAACATCACAAATCAATACCATTAAGAAACTGTTTATATCACCTATACAACTCCTTCGGAGTTTTCATACAATATGTTGAATCAAATTTACACGCTCTGATTTTTTTCTTAAAAATATTTCTTATATTTACAGAATAAACGGAGGTGGAAGTAAAGACAAGAGTCTGTAAATTATGCAATCTATTATACCATGAAAAAACTGTTTTTGATTATCGCTTTGGCGACAGGATGCGTTGTGTCGAAAGGAGAAGATATATCCATAAAAATAACAAAGAAGTATCTGAATTTTCCTATATCCCACCAAGTGGAAAGGAAAGTAATGAAAATAACGGCGAGCGGGGAAGAAGACCGTGCCTTTGAAATCCGCCTGGCAGCATCTGAACCTGACTACTGGGTTTTCTGTGACATGACTCCCTTTAAAGGGAAAACTATAAAAATATCGTATCCTGCCGACAAGTCGGTTTTAAACAATATCTATCAAGCCGACGAGATAGCAGGGCAAGACAGCATGTACAAAGAAACGAATCGCCCTCAAATACATTTCACACCTAAACGGGGTTGGCACAACGACCCTAACGGACTGATTTATTATGAGGGGGAATACCATTTGTTTTACCAGCACAATCCTTATGAAAAGGATTGGGGCAATATGCATTGGGGACATGCTGTCAGTAAAGATCTGATCCATTGGGAAGAACTTCCTCTTGCTTTGTACCCTGATGAACATGGCACCATGTTTTCAGGCTCGACAGTTATAGATTACCAGAATACAGCAGGTTTCAATAAAGGTAGCACGCCGGCTATGGTTGCCATTTACACGGCAGACAGTCAGGAAAAGCAAGTGCAATGTGTTGCCTATAGCTTAGACAAGGGCAGGACGTGGACGAAATATAAAGGTAATCCCGTAATAGACTCCAAAGAGAAATGGAACAGCAAAGATACACGCGACCCGAAAGTATTTTGGTATGCGCCCAACAATGAATGGGTGTTGGTACTGAATGAACGGGACGGTCATTCAGTTTACACTTCCTCTAATTTGAAAGAATGGAACTATGAGAGCCATATTACAGGATTTTGGGAATGTCCCGAACTGTTTGAATTGCCGGTAGATGGAAATAAGAATAACACCAAATGGGTGATGTATGGCGCTTCGGGCACTTATATGACAGGATCTTTTGACGGTAAAAAATTCACGCCCGAATCGGGAAAACACTATTACACGACAGGGTCCCTTTATGCTGCGCAAACATTTACCAATATCCCCGACTCCGACGGGAGACGTATTCAAATCGGTTGGGGGCGGATTTCGCATCCGGGTATGCCCTTTAACAGTTTGATGCTTTTGCCGACAACTTTAACTTTACATACCACAAAAGACGGGGTTCGTCTCTTTAATAATCCTGTCAAAGAGATAGACGAACTGCAAAGTAACTTGCTTAGCAAAGATTACATATCCGTAAAGGAGGCAAATGAGCTACTGCATCCATACAGCGACTCGGATTGCATGCGTATTCAATTTACCCTGAAATTATCTCATGCAACGGATGCCGGATTTAATTTATACGGTCAGTCTCTGTTACGTTATGACATGAATGGCAATCAGGTAAACGGTGTGTTTTATTCTCAGGAAGACATGACAAGCATGGAGATAACGGCGGATGTTATCATTGATAAAACATCCGTTGAAGTGTTTATAGACAAGGGAGCCTATTCCTATTCGATGGAACGAAAAGCCAATAAGAACAACCAAGAAGGTTATCATTTCTGGGGACATAATATTGAGATAAAAAACTTGAAAGTATATTCGATACAATCAATATGGAAATGAAGCCAATAGTAGTAGGGATAGGAGAATTGCTCTGGGACGTATTCCCCACTGAAAAGAAAGCCGGAGGAGCACCGGTCAACTTTGTATATCATGCCTGCCGGTTAGGCGCCGAGGGCTATGCGATTAGCGCCGTAGGAAATGATGCGCTCGGAACGGAGATCATGCAGGAACTGAATAAGAACCATATCCGGCATTTGATTGAAAGCATTGAATATCCTACCGGTAAAGTTATGGTAGAGTTAAACAATGGAAACCCAACCTATACTATTATTGAGGGAGTGGCATGGGATTATATCCCGTTGACACAAGAATCCATTGACGTTGTAAAGAAAGCCGATGCCGTTTGTTTTGGCACTTTAGCCCAGCGCTCGTCTGTGTCAAGGGAAACTATCAGCACGCTACTCTCCTCTATTTCCCCAGAGGCTTTATGCTTTTTCGATATCAATATTCGCCAGCATTACTATTCCAAAGAACTGATAGAAGCCTGTTTGGAAAAAGCCAATGTGTTCAAGATCAATGATGAAGAGTTAAGGCTGCTGATTCCCATGTTCAATTTGAAAGGAAGCATTGATGATATTTGCCAATGGTTTATTGATAAATATGATTTACGCTACTTGGTTTTAACGGCAGGAGAAGAATACAGTACAATATACGGGAAACAAGAAATATCAACGATCCGGACACCTAAAGTAATCGTTGCAGATACGGTGGGCGCCGGAGATTCTTTTTCAGGCGCTTTTGTTTACTCTGTTTTAACCGGCAAATCATTGAAAGAAGCTCATCGGAAGGCAGTAGATATTGCAGCGTTTGTTTGTACGCAAAACGGGGCTTGGCCTTTATATCCAAATAAATAATAATTATATACATGAAAGAAAAAAATGTTCTTGTAAAGTTAATCCCTGTCATGCTGGCTTTCTTTGTGATGGGATTTGTCGATCTGGTAGGTATTGCGACCAACTATGCGAAAGAAGATTTTGGGCTGTCTGATACGTTGGCAAACCTTTTTCCTTCTATGGTGTTTTTCTGGTTCTTGATTCTTTCGGTACCTACCGGCATGTTGATGAACAAAATAGGAAGGCGGAAAACCGTATTAATCAGTCTGATCATTACAATTGTTTCCTTGGCATTGCCTCTTGTTTATTATTCTTTTACATCCATGCTGATATCTTTTGCTTTACTTGGCATCGGTAATACGTTGATACAAGTGGCGTTAAACCCTCTCTTGTCAAACATTGTAAGCAATGAGCGGTTGGCAAGCACCATGACTTTCGGACAGTTTATAAAAGCCATAGCTTCCTTTATCGCTCCTATCATTGCTGCCCAAGCGGCTATTTCGTTTGGCGATTGGAAATACCTTTTCCCGATATTCATGTCGATAGCAGTGATAACTATCGTCAGTTTAGGGTTTACGCAAATAAAAGAACAAGAAAAAGGAAGCGAGAAAACTTCTACTTTTACCCAATGTTTTTCACTATTGACCAACAAGGTGATTCTTCTCTCTTTTCTGGGGATTTTCTGCCATGTAGGGATTGATGTCGGAGTAAATGTAACAGCCCCGAAAATATTGATAGAACGTTTAGGGTTTGGTTTGGCAGATGCCGGTTATGCTACCGTTATTTATTTCTTGTTCCGTACGGTAGGTTGCTTCTCGGGAACATTTATTCTGGCGAAATTCTCCTCCAAACTGTTTTTCCTCTGTAGCGTAGTTTGTATGATACTGGGTTTCGGTGGTCTTTTCTTCTTTCACGAGCTGATGCCCCTCTATGTTTGCATAGGGCTTATCGGTTTCGGCAATTCCAATATCTTTCCGGTCATTGTATCGCAGGCTTTGCTTCGTATGCCCGACAAGCAGAACGAAGTGTCTGGTTTAATGATTATGGGTGTGTTCGGAGGAGCCGTTCTCCCGTTGTTGATGGGTATTGCTTCCGATGCAATAGGTAGTCAAGTCGGTGCTTTGGCTGTAATGGTGGTAGGCGTACTTTATTTGTTGACTCTTGTTCCAAAACTGAAAAGATAACTTACAAAGTAACAATATAAAACATATCAAGGTTTAAGGAAATAATAATATCGTTTTTTTTATGCGGACAGATTCTAAACGCGTAAAAAGAATACCACCGTTAAAAGGTTTCTTTTTGTTTTTAGTACATCCTAATTTCGTAACTTTGCCCCCATGAAAAAGACGATATATAATTGCTTATGGTCATGTGTGTTGGTTGTGTTTTACGCATGTAAAGATGATGTTACGGAAACTATCAACGGACGTACGGTATTGGTCTATATGGCTGCCGACAACAGCCTCTCCTCTTTAGCCGGTAATGATTTTGAAGAAATGATGGAGGGCTTTGCCGAAGTAGATAATGATGCGGATAACCTCATTGTCTATTTGGACGACAAGACCAAACCCCAGTTAATCCGGATACTGAAAAATAATGTGGGAAAAGTCGTCCGGCAAGTGATATGGACGTATGACGACCAAAACTCTGTGGATGTAAAAGTGATGCAAGAGATACTTTCCCGTACATTCAACAACTTTCCCGCCAAAAGCTACGGTTTGGTATTATGGTCGCACGGCGATGGATGGGGACCACCCGATTGGAAGAAAACTTCCCGTTCCTTCGGACAAGACGGCAATGATAAAATGAATATCTCCGATTTGCGTAACATCTTGGAAAGTTATCATTTTGATTTTATCCTTTTTGATGCCTGTTTTATGCAAACTGTCGAGGTTGCTTATGAACTGCGCGCATGCAGTGACTATTTCATAGGTTCGCCTACGGAAATTCCGGGACCCGGCGCACCTTATCAAATCCTTGTAAAGTCAATGTTTGCTACCTGCAGCACAGAGGAAACAGCGATTGACATCGCCCGGAATTATTATGACTTTTACGCTCTCAAGTACAAGGAAGGACAAGGATCTTCCAACCAAAATTGGACAGGCGGAGTTTCTGTTTCAGTGGTTAAAAGTACGGAATTGATACCATTGGCGGTAGCCACCAAAAATATATTCACTCAATATTTGAACAGGGAAATCGTTGTTGATATTTCCGGTATTATGTGTTACGATCCTCTGAGATATCCCTCATATTATTATGATATAGACAGTTTTATCCATTCGTTAACGGAAGATAATAATACGGATTATACGCTTTGGCATACGGCTTTTGAAAACGCAGTTCCTTACTTTGAAACCACAGAAAAAAACTACTCTATGTACGGCGGCGGCGGTATGTTTTCTATGAAAAACGCTACAGGACTTTCCATCTATATTCCTAATAAAAATCTTAAGGATATCAATGCGTTTTATGCTACCTATCAGTGGTACACTGCCGCCGGTTGGGATGAAACAGAGCTGTTTTAATATCTCACTTCTTCATTGTCTTTTATTAGTTACTCTTTAACAATCTGTGAAGCCGGATAATGTTTTCGCATATTTAAGATAGAATTAGACTAATTGCACAAAAATCAACGATTGACTATTCCAATACTTTCAAACGAATAAGTTCAATTCTGGTAGCCGTAGTCTTAATGATCTTGAATTGATAGTTTTCTATTTGAATCGATTCGTACAATTTTGGGAAACTTTGATTATAATTTAATATCAATCCTCCGATTGTTATATAATCTTCCGATTCGGGAAGATTTAATCCAAAAGTTTCGTTCACTTTTTCGGTCTCCAAACGACCGGATAGCGCATATTCGTGTTCATTGATTTGCTTGCATATATAAGATGTATTATCATGTTCATCTTCTATATCTCCGAATATTTCTTCTACTAAATCTTCCAACGAAACAATACCCGATGTTCCCCCAAACTCGTCAACTACGATAGCTATCGTCTTCTTCTGTTGCATAAACAATTTCATAAGTTTATTGGCAGACATTGTTTCAGGAACAATCGCTATTTCTTTCACGTGGTTACGCCAATCTTTGGGATTACGAAACATTTCCGATGAATGTATGTAGCCGATTACATTATCTATACTGTTGTCATAGACAATAATCTTGGATATACCGGATTTGACGAATTTCTTTTTCAACTCTTCCAAAGATGCCGTTAAATCAATAGCAACAATCTCCGTACGAGGGACAATACAATCACGAATCTTTATGTTGGAAAAGTCCAATACGTTTTGAAATATTTTCACTTCCGTATTTAAGTCTTTTTCATCTTTGGTATTCCCAATGCCCGATTGAACGAAATAGCCCAAATCCACCTTTCCAAAAACTTTAGCAGAAGTTTCTTTATTTATTTTCATACCGAAAAGGCGCAAGAAAAAAGAAGAAAGCCCCGAAGTCAATCGTGATATGGGATATAATACCACATAACATAGTAACGTCGGAAAAGCAAAGAGATGAAGCATCAGATTGGGATTAATCCTGAACAACGTTTTGGGCAAAAATTCACCAATGACAAGAATGAGCAACGTAGAGATAACCGTTTGAATCAATACGATAAGGAAACGGTTATCTATCAATCCGGCTAAAAGAGTTTGTTCTATAAATTGCGCCATTAAAATACCGTAAATAACCAAAGCAATGTTATTGCCTACCAACATGGTAGAAATAAAGTTATTCGGATTTTTGAAGAACATAGAAAGAATACGTGCCGTTATCTTCTTTCCTTTTTCCATCTCAAAGCGTAACTTGTTTACCGAAATAAAGGCAATTTCCATCCCCGAAAAGAAAGCGGAGAATGTTGTGGTTATCAACACATAAACGATGAAATTCATACTAATTTATAGAATCGGTTGGTGCACTTTCGTTTATGTAGAAAATACCCTCCATATTGTTAATTACGGGTTTAATCATTTGTTGATCGGATTCAAAACCATAACCGGTAATTATTCTATCTGCCTGCTTAATGCGAATAAATTTATCAGAGTATACTCTTCGTGTTGTTTCATCCCAATATAACAAATCGGTATCGTACTCTTCTTCTTTTAGATTCTGGATATGGACGTTACTAACGAGCTTCCAGAGTCTTTGTTTGTCATAGTAATAGGCAGTATCTGCTTTTACGATTGCATCAATGTTGAATAACGAATCAAACTTTTCTAAATAAACGCCTTTTTCAAAAGCCCAATAGGAAGGTTTCTTTTTATCATATATCAGCCATTCTTCTGTTTCTATCCGGTATCGGGTAATACCTGAATCGGAAACTAAACCTATTACACCCAACGTTTGCATTCCGGGTAGTGAGTCCCGTTCGGTAATAGCTTCACCCATTCTTTTTTCTTTACCTGTGCAGGAAACTAAAAAAAGCACAACAATTGCTGTCGGAGCAATTAGTATGCTTATACTTTTATGGTAGATAGAACTCCCTTTTCTTGACATCTTTTCTTTCAATCCACTTGTCGTTTAAAGAACCAGCGTTCGTTAAAGGTGAGTCCGATGTTTAGTCTTAAATAATTCTCATCAAGCATAGTTGCATTTTGCCCTTCCAATTTTACATATTGTGCGGAAATATTCAGTATGGAACGTGTTCTGGGAAGCGGTAAAGCTATTCCTCCCGTAATTCCGTATTCTTTTGCCGATACATTTTCTATCTTATAATAAGGAGTAGAATAGTAAACGCCCGCACGGTATTTTATATAAGAGAAGTAATTTCTTCCGGTATATCCGGGCAGATATTCAATTCCTAATGCAATCTTTGAGTAATCACAAAAAGCATTTGCATCTCCCATATAACTTACTTTGCTCCATTTCTGCAAATTATAATCAAGCCCAACGGACAATCGTGTATCGTATATATACGTCAATCCAAGTCCCCAACTAAGGGGTATTCCAAAATCGGCTTTTATTTCTTTGACCGTAACCGCATTGGTTACGGTCTGTTCGTAGGCTTCATTGTTTAACTTACGTTTCGGAGAGAAGACCAAACCCGCTGTCAGGCTGTTCTTTTTTCCCAAGTCGTATGTGTATTGCAACCCCAAATCAAACTTTACATCCTTTATGGATACAGCCTTCGCTTCTTGATAGGAATATGCCGAACTGTTAGAAGCGAAAATCACCACTGCGTTTCTGGTAATATCTCCCCAAAGATAAGAGATATTGGTTCCTATTGAAAGATTCTTCACTACCTGAAACCCTAACCCTGCAAAGAATTGATGCAATCCCCCTTCACCACTATATGTTATGGAATTCTCTGTATTTATTTGACTGAAATTATATCCTACGTTGGAAAAAGGGAGTAACCCCATAGTCATGCCAAGTTTTCGATGCAATCTGAATTGCATGGCTATATAATCGAAACTTGAATTTTTAGCATTCAATTTTGTTGTTCCGTCACTAAAGTTTGTATTTTGCAATGTGATGCCCCCTTCGAACAGAAAAGTCAATGAGTCCACTGCTGAATATGAAGCGGGATTGGCAGGATTAATTTGATAACGGTCTCGTAATCCATAGGCAATTCCTCCCATCGCTTTACTTTTACTTGATGTCTGGTCGGCTAATTGTCCGTAACCATATCGTGTATAGGGAGAATTTGTATTGTTCTGAGCAAATATTGCTCCGGATAACAAGATGAGCAAGAATGCTGCAACTAACTGCTTATGTAGTATCATTTATTAGGTATTATAGCTTAATATCCTGTTTAATCCTTTCAGTACCAAAAATCTATCTGCAAAGATGATACTTTTTATACTCGTATCAAAGGAAAAACAGTCTCCCCCCGTTAAAAAAACCAAAAGTCCGGGATATTTGTGTTTGAAGGTTGCAATATATCCTGTTATTTCGTATTCTATACCTTTCAATATTCCGGAACGAATAGCGGTTTCAGTAGTATTTCCCAACAGAAGGGTTTCTCCTTCGGATTGGACTAAGGGAAGTTTTTCCGTATATTGATGCAAAGCCCTGAAACGTATTTGTACTCCGGGCGAAATATTCCCTCCGTGATATTGATTGCCGGCATCAATAAACTCGTATGTTATGGCTGTGCCTATGTCTATCACAAGAATATTTTTGTTCGGAAATTGAGTATTGGCTGCTACTACGGCGGCAATGCGGTCATAACCCAGCGTAGCAGGGGTTTTATAAAGATTTATAACGGGAAGTTTTGTCTTCTCGCTAAGTCTGAGCAGGGGAAAAGGGCAGGCTTGCAATTGGTCTTGAGCTTTCGGACTTATATCTGTTACCGAGGCTACAATTCCTCTTGTGACGGGATATTTACGATATATTCCCACCAAACCGTCCAACGAACGATCATCGGAGTCATAAAAGACTTCTGCCAATGTATCGTCGTCGAAGACGGCTATTTTAATGGCGGTGTTTCCTATATCTATTACTAAGTTCACGCATTTGGATTTATCCAAAATTATTCCTTAGCAGGACTAATCATATTTACCTCTATTCTGTTTCCTTGATTAAACAACTTAGCGGCAAACTTTTGAATACTCTCAACGGTCATGTTGTTGACAATCGTTTCGTAGTCTGTGTAGCCGTCAAGCCCCGTATATATATATCCGGCAATAACGTTTTCCCAATAACTGTTTTCTTTTATGTCTTCTTTGTGTTTTTTTAGCATGTATTCCCTTACTTTATTCAAATTGGTTTCGGAAGGACCATGGGTTGTCATATTGTCTATTTCGGCATAAATAATATCCATTAAGCGGTCTTTCTTGGTGGGGTCGGTATCAAAATAAATTTCAAATACAAATTCTATCTGCGGATATTTGCTAATACTTCCACTTGTGGATACGCCGTAAGTCCCGCCTTCTTCTTCACGCACTTTCTCTGTATATACGATTCTCAATATCTGGCTAAGAGCGTTCATTTGTACATTTTCTTTCAACGTATAGTCACATTTACCGGAATAAAGAATAAGATTGGAAGCTTTTGCCGTTTCTTGTTCTTTGGTAAATTCGTTTTTATAGATTCCCTGACGAATAGGCATATTTACATCTTTGAATGTTTCTTTACGCTTAATCGACGGTAGCGAAGCCAAATAAAGCTCGATATACGGTTTCACCTGTTCTAAATCCACATTACCTACAAAGATGAACGTGAAATCACTTGCGTCTTTGTAACGGTCGTTATACATTGACAGGATTTTATCGTAATCTATTTGGTCGACCATGTACGGTTTCAACCGGAATGCTCTCGGATGATTCATGTAAATAGCCGAATTGAGGGAATCGGAAAATGCTACTCTCGGGTTCATCTCTTGATTTTGCAAAGAGGCTTTCGTGCGATTTTTATAGGAAGCAAACGCATCCTCATCTTTGCGAGGAGCGGTAAATCGCAGGTAGGTTAATTGCATCATGGTTTCAAAATCTTTTGGTGAACAATTACCACTTACTTCTTCGGTATATCTTGCCACAGAAGCCGATGCCCATGCTTTCTTACCTGCCAATATTTTGTCCAAATCAATCGTACTGAAATTACCCAAGCCACCGTTAGGAACTATCGCATTAATCATTGCCATATTAAGAATCTCCGAATCCGGAAACAGAGAACTACCTCCCTCACTGAATGCATGCATACGAATTTCATCGGCTTTGAAATCCGTTTCCTTAATAATTACTCTTACACCGTTGGACAACGTAAGGGTCGTTGTTCCGAACACATCATTCTTCTTTTCGGATACTACCTTGCCCGGTCGAGGTATTTTAGAAATCAAAGGTTCATCGGATACCTTATCTACGTAGGCGGTAAGCTCTTCCGCTTTTATTTGATTAAGAATGTCAAGTAGGGTTTCTTTCGTAGGATACGTTATATTTTCTTTATCAGGACCAAACAGCGTGACAACCTGATTGTTACCCGGCATTAATTGTCCTATCGTCTCATTCAAAAGTTGTACCGGAATATTAGGAGCTAATTGATTTAAGATAGCATATTCGTTTTCAATGCCCGGAGCAGGTTCATTATCAATAAAAAGACGAACATACTCATGAACATAATTGTTGTTTTTTATTTTATCACGTTCGTTGTATGCCGATTCCAAATAACGAAGATATTCGGCACGGGCACGAGCATATTCCGATTCGGTAAACCCGAAACGACGAGCGCGTTCCATTTCGCGTAGCAACGCCGATATTCCGTTTTCTATTTCACCTTCCTTGCAAACAACTGTTCCGGTAAAAGCATCTTTTGTTTTTGAAACGTAGAAGTCATCATCGTAAGTATGGGCATACGTGAAAGGCGGATTGGGCTTTTGGCGTAATTCGTTTAAACGGGCATTAAGCATATTGTCTATCATTGCCTTTACATAATATTCAACCATGTAACTCAGATAAGATTTTTGGTCGTCGGGAGTAGCATCGTGTTTATTATATATCGTTACTTGAATGTTGGTTTGTTCTTTATCTTTTTCAATAACAACAATCGGTTCCTCATTATCATTCACAGGATAGTAAATGCGTTCGGCAGCATCAGGCTGAGCAGGAATATCGGAGAATAATTGTTTGATTTTGCCTTCTATGATATCCGGTTCTATGTCTCCCACTATAATAATACCCTGCAAATCGGGGCGATACCATTTTTCGTAGTAGTCTCTTAGAGCTTGATGTTTAAAATTGTCCACCACGTCCATATTGCCGATAGGAAGACAGTTGGCATATTTTGTTCCGAGAAACATCTGCGGAAGGGCTTTTTCCATAACACGTTGACCGGCACTCATGCGTGTACGCCATTCTTCATGAATAACCCCGCGCTCTTTGTCTATTTCTTCTCCATTCAGAAGCAAATCATTAGACCAATCGTGTAAAATTAAAAGGCATGAATCAACAATGCCCTCACGCACTACGGGTACATTAGCGATATTATACACCGTTTCATCAA
>SNRY01000461.1_pt1 | contig 13713 bp, 16 predicted proteins | sample 4693421 | NCBI WGS metagenome assembly SNRY01 (sample SAMN11003215, study PRJNA524138) | termite gut metagenome | isolation source: Bacteroidetes bacterial symbionts from single cell of protist host amplifed... | host: Streblomastix strix ... | reverse complement strand
TTTCTTCCAGTTGAGACATCAGATTGCTCCACCGTTCTTGGGCAATGAGTGAATTTCGTTTCAATTTTCTGCCGATAACCCCCATTATCCAACCCATAAAAGGAAGTACGATGATAGTAAACAGAGTTAGTTGCCAACTAATGATAACCAACGTAGCGAAGTAAATAAAAATCAATATGGGATTCTTAAACAGCATGTCAAGGGAGCTTGTAATAGAAACTTCCACTTCCTGTACATCACCGCTTGTACGGGCAATTATATCCCCTTTTCGCTTTTCCGAAAAAAAGCTTAAAGGAAGAGACAGTATTTTGGTGTAGAGTTGAATGCGAATATCGCGTACGATACCTGTACGTATCGGCATCATACAAGCTGAAGAAAGGAAATAGCATCCGGTCTTAAAGAATGTCATCACGATCAAAAACAGTCCTAATATCAATAAGGTAGCGCTTTCTCCGTATTGCTGAATTAAATCGGTGATATAAAAATAAGCATTGTTGATTATTTTATCTTTCAAAGCTATGTTTGAATCATTCCAAGGGATAAAATTATAACTCGTTTCCTGCAGCTTGAATAAGATTTCGAGAATTGGTTTGATAAGCGCAAAGGAAAAGACGTTCAAAACAGCGGATAGAAAATTAAAAAGAATATTTAAAATCAAATATTTCTTATAAGGAGGGACAAAACGTTTGAGAATACGAATAAATTCTTTCATCAGGTTTATATACTAAAAATGATTCTTTGTCGGATTTGTATGATTTAATCGAACCGATTATCAAAGATACGACATAAAGGAAGAATCTACCAAACAAAGCAGGACAAATCTTCTTTCGTTGAAAATTGAAACCTGAAAATTGAGACTCGAAAAGGGTATCGACTTCTCTCCCCGCACTCGAACTAATTCGTAACTAATTTCACCATTCCGAAGCCCAAACTCCCCTTCTCACCGATGCCACTCTCGTACATCAACTTCATCAATGCCTCCGGCAGTCCGATGCTAAATCTGCACATATATCCTTTTATCTTCGTCTCTTCCGCCGTTCCTGCCTTTATCCGTATCAACACCGGCTTGGGGTCGCCGGTCGGTATCTGAAATGCAAAATTCAGGCTTCCGGCATACTGTTTTTCGTAAAACGCCTCGTACTTGTGCATTAACCCAAGTTTAATGTTTCCTTCCGCTTTCGGGTCTGAAGGTGAAAGATACTTTATTTGCCGATTATCATCTTTTGTGGAAATACAAATGGGAGACATTGTTTCAAAGGTCATCTCTTCCCGATACGCCAAAGCCGGCATCACCTCCACATTCTGTACCGAAAAGCGTACGCAACTCCGGCTATCTCCTATCTCAAAACTCTGCGACATAAAAATCCCCTGAATAAACCTCTCCGTACTCCGCTCCGGAAGAAAAGAAACATACCACTCCACCGTATCGCTTTGGATAATCAAACGTTCACGCTCCTTGTCAATTCCGTATTGCGGTACAATTAATCGCGAAAAGGTAAACAGTTTAAACCTCTTGTGTCCCAACTGAAATCCGTTATCATGCAACCAAGCCGCATACTGTTCACTACTTTTGGAAAGAATCCTGTAAATCACCGCCGATTGCTCATACTGATAATTGATAGGAATAGCATTTCCGAAGTACCCTTTCTCTACTTTTAATAGTAGCCTAAATCTCATAACAACTCTTTTTTTACTTTTTGCAAAAATATGTAAAAATAGTATTCCATAACAGAGGGATATTTTGTATTTCTCCCTAATTTTAATTTAAATTTGCAAGCTTTGGTTTTTTTATGTGAATTGAAAAGAAAAACAGATACGAACAAAAATATTCCTTAATTGTAAATAAACAAAAAGTATGGCTACTACAGCGGACATTAAAAACGGTATGTGTATTGATTTAGACGGTCATTATTATTTCATTGTAGAGTTTTTGCACGTAAAACCCGGAAAAGGAGGGGCTTTTGTACGTACAAAATTAAAAAGCGTAACCAATGGACGTACTATTGATAAGACGTTCAATGCCGGAGTAAAATTAGATGAAGTGCGCATCGAACGTCGCCCGTATCAGTTTTTATATCAAGATGACATGGGATACAATTTTATGAATCAAGAAACCTTCGAACAGATTTCCATCCAAAAAGACCTCATCACCGGTGTTGATTTTTTGAAAGAAGGAGATATGGTGGATGTCGTTTCCCATGCCGAATCGGAAACAGTGCTTTATGCCGAAGTTCCTGTTAAAGTAGTATTGAAAATCACATACACCGAACCCGGATTGAGAGGGGACACGGCAACAAACGCCACTAAGCCCGCAACTGTCGAAACCGGTGCAACCGTACGTGTCCCTCTATTCGTCAATGAAGGTGAATTAATCGAAATAGATACGAGAGATGGTTCTTATGTAGGACGAATCAAAGCCTAAAGAGATTGTAACACACAAACATGGACCGGTTAGTGCTATCGGTTATAGCCATAAACCTGAATATTACAGGCTATAAGTAAGTACAACCCGTTGGCGGAATTAAAAGAAGCGTAAAAAATAGAGATAAATAAGGTGGTATATAAACGTCCTAATTCGTGATCTTTTATGTTCCCTCAAACCTTCATAACTACCTGAATACGAAATGAATATGATATGCTAAACGGTTCCCTCCGATTCCTGTCCGATAGTTGTCCGATCCCTCTCCGTTCTATGTCCGATTGCCAAGTGGGGAGGGATGCCCGGTGAAGTCCGTGAAAACCGCTTGGAGTGGGTTGAGGACTGCCCGGCGAGTGATAAGAAAGTCGTTGGAATCCTGTATGAGCTATCATAAATGCTTTACGCTAATTCCGCCAACGGGTTAAGTACAATATTCTATAAAAAAGATTCATAAAAAGATTACCAATTTTTTGCTAACTTTTGTAAAGTTTGTAGCTTTGCAATCTGAATATAGCAACAGTTGGCTTATACGATGCAACATAAACATATAAATAAAAGAATCAAATAATTAATGGCTGCACAACAAGAATTTTGGTTCGTTACTCACACAGAATCTAAGCGAGAATTATATATAGGAGATTTATTGGAGAAATTACATGTAGTTCACTACTTGCCGACCTATGTCGTTGTTCGACAGACACGGCATGAGCAATATCAACGTATTAAAGTCCCCATTGTCAATAATTTGCTTTTCATAAAAGCTACCGAAGAAAACTTCCTTGCTTTAGTTAAAAATAAATCCTATAATCTTTGTTATATAAAAGATTCGGATACGGATTTACCTTTTACCGTTCCTGATAAACAAATGAATGACTTTATGTATCTTATGAGTCGTTCTTCTCAGAAAGCTTTGATTTTGCCGGAAAATAACGTTGCTCAGGGTGATAAGGTTCGAATACTAGGAGGTGATTTTTTGGGGATGGAGGGAGAGGCTATTCAAACCGGAGGAAAAACATATATAACGGCTCGGATTCCAAAACTCTTAATCGCGGGCATTGAAATATCCGAAGATCATTGGGAGAGATTAGGATAATATCTTCTTGAGTTTGGTCGTTCTATTTCAACAACGTTATAGGGTCTAAATTAGCCGCTTCTATATCTTTGAAATATCGATAAGTTCCTACTTTCAGTTCATACGTTGCAGCATCGTCGCACACGATGATCCCTTTTGCATGCATCTGTAATGCACTGATTGTCCACATCTGGCTAATCGCATCTTCTACCGCATGATACAAAGCAAGAGCTTTGCTGTGCCCATTCACTATAATAAGCACTTCTTTGGCATCAAGTATCGTTCCAACGCCTACTGTAAGAGCGGTCTTCGGCACTTGGTTTACATCATTATTAAAAAAACGGGAATTGGCAATAATCGTATCCGTAGTCAATGTTTTAATCCGTGTGCGTGAAGTCAGCGACGACCCCGGTTCGTTAAAGGCAATGTGTCCGTCCGGACCGATACCACCAAGAAATAAATCAATACCACCGTAAAATTTTATCTTTCTTTCGTAGCATGCACATTCCACCTCCAAATCGTCGGCATTACCATTCAGGATATTTATATTATCGGGCATAATATCCACATGATTGAAAAAGTTATTCCACATAAACGAATAATAACTTTCAGGATGTTTCTGAGGTAAACCTACATATTCGTCCATATTAAATGTTACCACATTTTTAAAGGAAACAACACCCTTTTCATACAATTCTATCAATTCCTTGTACATCCCCAACGGAGAAGAACCGGTAGGCAGACCCAACACAAACGGCTTTTCGGGAGTAGATTGCGCCTTGTTGATACTTGTTGCCACATACTTGGCAGCCCATAGAGAAACAGTCTTATAGTCAGGTTGGATGATCAGTCTCATATTAGTTGTTTATTAAGCTAAATAAATTGATTGAAGTCTCTACAAATTTACACAAATACTCTTTTTCGTCTTTATCCTCGATAAAATTTCCCTTGATAGGCTCCCCTTGCTTTCATCCTTGTTTGCACCCGGGCAGTAAACTCATAGTTTTTCAAACCCCAGCCCGGAGCTATCAACAATTCTTTAGGAGACTGCGACACGAAGCGGTCTAATACAATATCCGCACGAAGATGTTCAACATAATCAATGACCAAGTCGATATACTCTTCCACATCAACTATTTGAAAGGCAGACGGATTCTGTTCATATTCTTCCGCCATTTGCGTGCCGCGTATTAATTGCAACTGGTGAATCTTCAACGTGCTTAGAGGGAACTGCGACAACACCCCTGCCTGTCCTACAATATCCGTCCGCGTCTCTCCCGGCAATCCCAATATGACGTGCCCGCCCGTAAGAATACCGCATCCTGCCGTTCTCTCCACCGCATCTACCGTATCCGAATACGTATGTCCCCGGTTGATACGTTTCAACGTTTCGTCGTTAATCGTTTCAATGCCATATTCAACCAATAAAAAGGTGCTTCTGTTTAATTCCTCCAAATACCGAAGCAAAGCATCGGGCATACAATCGGGGCGTGTACCTATCACCAAACCCACAATCCCTTCCGTGTTTAAAGCCTCTTCATACTTGCGTTTCAACGTATCAACCCCTGAATACGTATTGGTATATGCTTGGAAATATGCCAAATACTTCATTTCAGGATACTTACGGGAAAAAAACAGCTTTCCCTCCTCCAACTGTTGAGTGATGGACTTCTCTCCCTTACAATATGCTGGATTAAACGTTTGATTATTGCAATAGGTACATCCTCCCCACCCCTTCGTACCGTTTCGATTGGGACAAGTAAAGCCGGCGTTTAAAGATATTTTCTGAACTTTCTGTTTAAAACGTTGTTTCAAAAATTCGGAAAAATCACGATAGAGACTAAGACGATTGTCCAAAATTATCTATACTTGACACGGAAACATTATCTATCTTCTCGCGGGCATGAGAATATTGATAAGCAAGTCCAATGACCGTAAACATATTGGCAAAACAAACGCCGAAAAGTTGTATAACGGTAAATAGATAAAGCATGATAGTATATCCCGCAGAAACCGTCACTTCACTTTGCACATCGTTGAAAATAAATAGCTGTTTAACTACAAAAGCAACATACCAAGGCACTGAAGTTATCCCACCCAATATGACACCGATAATCCCCAAAATGAGCACAACAACAAAGACCCCTCCCCAAGTAGCCACACCTAAGCGGAAGCTTTTGGTAAATGCTTTGATGATGCCGACATTTTCAAACAAATAATAAGGAGTAAATAGTGCCAAAGGAAGGGCACACACACAAACAAGAGGAACAATCAGAAACAACGTAAGCCGCGTTATAGCATTAAAATAAGAAAGCAATACACCGACTATAAACATCAGCGCGAGGTAAAAAAGAATGACACGCAAACTACGTTTTACGTTCCGAATGATTTTATCTTTTAACTCGGAGATAGTTATCCCCTTCAAGCCTTCTTCGCGTCCGTGATAGGTTTGCATCAGGGCATAAAGCAATGAAGTAAGCAACACGGAAGTGAAGAGGGAACACAGAATTATCACGATGAAACTTGCAATCATACCTGCTCCGAATGACTCTAAAACCGTTTCACCTGCTCTTTGTATGAGCTGTCTCTCAAACATTCCTCCCGCTATCGTATCCATAAACAGTGCTTGCACGACACACACAGGAAGTATCAACCAAGTGGCGTATTTAAGTATTACTTTCCAATTGTCTTTGAAAAAATCAAAAGTTACACCTATTCTTTCGGTGGAAGAACGCTTGACATAAAAAGGAATTTTAGAACTTTGTTGATTCATACTACATTTTTATTTAAGGGTACATACATACAATACGTTTATTTAGGATCATTTTTTCTTTTTCAGTTCGGGGATTCGCAACGTCATACCTACCGAAATCGTTCCGGGATTTTGAATCTTATCCTTGTTGTGTTTCAATATGTAGGGCCACAAGTCTTTCGTCCCGTAGAAGCGTAAAGAAACTCTTGTCAAGGTTTCGCCGGCTTTCAACGAGTAAGTGGTTTTAGTTCCTACAATGGTATAATTTACGGAATCGGGATGTACAGGACTGTTATCTCTCATTATTCGCAAATCTTCTGCCGTCGGTTTCTGCTTTGTGTTTTTTATTTGTTTTCTTGGCTTTTCGTGTTTCTTTGGTCGTGCCGTATCGGTGCTTATCTCTTCGGAACTTATGTTCTGTTCCGGTTCCGTTGTTGCCACACTATCATCTACCTGCAAAGAATCGGCAACCGTTTCCATTTCACCTATCGGCGTTGAAGGCATCACATTCTCAAATTTGCTGTTATCCCATGATAATGCGTATATGATGATAACGGATAATAGGATTATTCCTCCAATAATCCAAATTATATATTTAAGCAACTTTTTAGGGGGGATCAATGAAAAGATACCTTTTTTACTTCTTTTCTTTTCATCATTTTCATTGTTTTCACTAATTTCTTCTTTTTCTTCGTTGTTCATAGCTTCGTTTTCATTATTTTCAGAATGGATGAATGCAGGTGAGTTGAATATTTCTTCCTGTTCCCGAATGTCATCGCCTGTTGTTTTGTCATTCTCACCGGTTTCATCTAATAAAATGGTTTCAAAATGAGCAAAAGGTTTATTCAGGATATTGCTTAATTCTGCATCCGGTATAAAATTGATTTTACTGTGTTCCGGAATGATGAAACGTTCTCCGGTATTGACGTTCACACTCTCGCGAGCGTTTATTTTAACTATCTTGAACGTGCCGAATCCTTTCAACTTTACCATCTTCTCTTTTTCCAAAGACTCTTCTATCAAAAGAAATAATTCTTTTACAAAAAGAGCGGCATCTTTCTTATTCATGCTATGTTTTTGGGCTAATGCGCCAATCACATCTTGCGTATTCAGCTTTTCGTTCATAGGTAGATAATCTTTGGAAAATTAAAATATAAGTCTGAAATGTCTATTTGAACTTTTCTTTTAAAAGACTGCTTGGTTTATAAGTCAACACCAGTTTGGGAGGGACAAGCATGTATTTCTTGGAAACCGGATTTACAGAAATTCTTTCCGTTTTCTTTTTTATCTCAAACGAGCCGAACCCCTGGATTGTAACAGTTTCGCCATCTTGAAAATGCTGTACCATATCAGCGAAAATGGAGTTCACAAGTTCGGAGGTTTCTTCAATGGGGTAGCCCGACCTTTTTGATAATTCTGCTATGAATGTTTTATTATTCAAATCTATTGATTATTAAATAATCTCAAAATTACATATAAAATCAATGTCCAAACCTATATTTATGATACGGAATATTCAATTTTTTTCGCAAAAAGATCAAAATCATCGGAGTCGGTGATTTCTACAGAGTAGAAATTGCCAACAGTTAGCTCGTCGGAACGTTTTATTAATACTTCAGGATCAATCTCGGGAGAGTCAAACTCTGTGCGACCTATGTAATAATCTCCTTCCATGCGGTCTATGATAACTTTCATCCGGTTTCCGATTTTTGCCGTATTCAGTTCGGAAGAAATACCTTGCTGAATCTTCATTAATTCGTCCAAGCGTCTTTGTTTCACTTCTTTTGGAACGGAATCTTTATGATTACCGGCAGCGAATGTCCCCTCTTCTTCCGAATAGGCAAACGCCCCCATTCTTTCAAAACGTATCTGACGTACAAATTCTTTCAACTCCTCGAAACATTCTTCCGTTTCACCGGGGTATCCTACCATAAAGGTCGTGCGCAGATGTATTCCCGGTACTTCTTTTCGGAATTGTTCTAGTAAATGGTAAGTCTCTTCTTTGGTAACTTGCCGCCGCATTCGTTTCAATATACTGTCGTTTATGTGTTGCAAAGCGATGTCCGTATATTTGCAAACATTGTCCCGTTCACGTATGATACGGAGCAAATCAAGAGGGAAAAATGCCGGATATGCGTAATGCAAACGTATCCACTCCACACCGGAAATATCGGAGATTCGTTCTATCAATGCCGGCAACATTTGCTTTCTATACAAGTCCACCCCGTAATAAGTGAGTTCTTGCGCAATGATTTGAAACTCTTTGACACCTTGTGATACGAGGTGTTTCACTTCATCCGTTATTTCTTCTATGGGACGGGAACTATGGCGACCGGTGATAACAGGTATCGCACAATAAGAACATTTCCTGTCGCAACCTTCCGAAATCTTCAAATAGGCATAGTGTGGGGGAGTTGTCAACGTTCGTGCATAACGTAACTCGTTGTGATGTGCCTCGCCCAAGTCTTGCAAAAGTTCTTTCCAATTGAACTTTCCGTAAAGCTTATCCACTTGAGGGATCTCAACCGTCAACTCTTTCAGATAACGTTCCGAAAGGCATCCCATAACAAAAAGATGTTTCAGTCGCCCCTCCTCCTTTGCTTGAACGAACTCAAGAATCATATTGATGGATTCTTCTTTGGCATCACCTATAAAACCGCATGTATTGATGACGGCTATCTCCCCTTGAGGATTGTCCGGATCGTGAGCAACGGTATATCCCGACTCTTCCAATCGTCGTATCAATATCTCCGAATCAATAAGGTTTTTGGAACAACCCAACGTAATGATATCTATCGTCTTTTTCTTCATTTGTTGTCTTCGCCGAATAAAGAATCGACAAATTCCTTTTTATGGAAGATTTGCAGGTCGTCCATTCCTTCTCCCAGACCGATATACTTAACGGGTATCTTGAATTGTTCGGAAATACCGATCACTACTCCCCCCTTAGCCGTACCGTCCAGTTTGGTGATAGCCATTGCCGTAACCTCTGTAGCCAAGGTAAATTGCTTGGCTTGTTCGAATGCGTTTTGTCCCGTAGAGCCGTCGAGTACCAACAATACTTCGTTTGGTGCGTTGGGTACTACCTTTTTCATTACGTTTTTTATCTTCGTCAGCTCATTCATTAAACCGGCTTTGTTGTGCAAACGTCCGGCAGTGTCGATTATAACCACATCGGCTTTATTGGCTACGGCAGAACTCAGTGTGTCGAAAGCTACGGAAGCAGGATCCGCTCCCATCTTTTGCTTGACGATAGGCACTCCTGCTCTTTCACTCCATACAACCAATTGCTCTACGGCAGCGGCACGAAACGTATCTGCCGCCCCCAAATACACCGATTTACCGGCTTTCTTGTATTGATAAGCAAGCTTGCCTATGGTCGTAGTTTTGCCCACACCGTTCACTCCCACTACCATGATCACATAAGGAGGATTGGCAATGGGGGAAGTAAAATCTCCTATATCGGTCGAATTGTTTTCGGTGAGCAATGCTGCTATCTCTTCGCGAAGAATGGTGTTTAGTTCTTCTATATTTGTATATTTATTACGTGAGACACGTTTTTCTATGCGTTTGATGATAGTAAGCGTCGTATCAACTCCCACATCCGAAGTAATAAGTATTTCTTCCAACTCGTTAAGCACGTCATCGTCTACTTTCGACTTTCCGGCGATGGCGCGTGTAATTTTACCGAAGAAACTTTCTTTTGTTTTAGACAGTCCTTTATCTAACGTTTCTTTTTTTTCCTTTGAGAACAAATTTAATAATCCCATACTATCCACTTGATTTCTATAAAATTTTGCGAAGGTACGGATAAGTAACGATACTTTAAAATCGTATTATCCCTACATTTGCCCTAACAGCATGATAAAAACCGGAAACAATGTCGATATGAAAACCATTCTGCTTGCCGTAGGGCGTACCATAGAACAGCATTACATCACCGCCGTTGACGATTATGTTCAACGGACAAAACATTTTATTTCTTTCGATTTGGAAGTAATCCCCGAATTGAAACATACAAAGAACCTGTCGCAAGACCAACAGAAAGAAAAGGAAGGTGAACGTATCCTCAGAGCCTTTCTGCCGGGTGATGTCATTGTATTGCTCGATGAATACGGAAAGGAATACCGTTCCTTAGACTTCGCCTATTGGATGGAGAAGAAAATGATAAACGTTAGCAAACGATTGGTTTTTGTCATCGGAGGACCCTACGGATTTTCTCAACAGGTATACCAGACGGCTCATGAGAAAATATCTCTGTCTCGAATGACATTTTCACATCAAATGGTACGGCTTGTGTTTGTAGAACAACTTTATCGCGCCATGACTATTCTAAACGGTGGACCTTATCATCACGAGTAAATAAATCAGGGTTCTTCCGCAAGTTCGATAACTTCCAAATCTTTAAATTCCCCTCCGTCAATGCCAAAGCGCACCAAAGTACGTACGTTATGGAAACCCGAAATACCGGCAGCACCCGGATTGATATGCAACAGATTTAGCGTTTTGTCGAACTTCACTTTCAATATATGAGAGTGTCCGCTGATAAACAGCTTCGGCGGATGTATAAAAAGACTCTCGCGGATGGATGCATCATATTTGCCGGGATATCCGCCGATGTGCTTCATTACTATATCCGCACCTTCAACCGTAAAACGGTTTATTTGTGGAAATACCGAGCGAATGTCTTGCCCGTCAATATTCCCGTAAACAGCCCGGAAGGGACGGAAGTTTGAAAACTTTTGTGCGAGGTCTGTCGAGCCGATGTCTCCGGCGTGCCATATCTCATCGCAGTCTTTGAAATAGAGCAAGTATCTTTCGTCCCAATAGCCGTGTGTGTCCGATAGTAATCCTATTTTCGTCATTGCCGTATTTGTGTATGGTTTGTTTCATATTTTATGGATTAACACGCTTGCGTATGCCGAGATACCTTCTTCCCGTCCGGTGAAACCCAACCTTTCCGTAGTAGTAGCTTTAATAGACAGGTCGTCAATATCTATTTTCATCACTTGTGCGAGCGTTTTTTGCATGGCGGGTATGTGGTTTTTCAGTTTCGGACGTTCCGCACAAACCGTTGCGTCGATGTTTCCTATTTCATATCCTTTATTGCGGATAAGTGCTACGGTCTTATCCAAAAGTATTTTACTGTCAATGTTTTTTAATTCTGCTGCCGTGTCGGGGAAGTGATAACCGATGTCCCGCATATTGGCTGCACCCAACAGGGCATCGCAAATGGCATGTATCAATACGTCGGCATCGGAATGTCCTAACAAACCTTTTTCATGTTCCAAAAGAATACCCCCCAACCATAATTCACGACCTTCCACCAATTGGTGAACATCAAAGCCTAAGCCGGTTCTTATTTTCATGTTATTTTTAGCTTCTTTCCGTTCGTTGATTTCCAAAAACTGCCTGTGTACAATTAGCAGTACCTGTAAAGAAACTCCGGAGCCATATCCGCTCCGTTGTACCATTCGATTGTCCAAGAAGTAAGGGCAAATTGGACAAATTTATTTTTATCTTTTAGCGGTTCGAATAGTTGCCCATTGAGCAATGGGAAAAAATCTATGACTTTCTTTGTGCCATCACTAAATTCAAGACGCATCGTGTAATCTTGTATATATTCCACATCTATGACCCGTATCAACGAAAGTTCTCCCATGATTATATATTTTTTAGTGGTTCAATAGCATTCGCTTTTGTTCCATTTTGCAAATTTTCCCAATTCGCAAGAAGTTCTTCTCTGTGCAAATCAACCCAGATAGAAACCATCTTAGCTACTTTTATCGGAATCTCTCCTTTGATAATCCCCCTGTCAATAGTAAAAACAGCTTGATAGTCTCCATATTTTATGTGAAAATGCGGAGGATTGTGGTCATCTGCAAACATGACTATAATGATGCCAAAAAATCTACATATTTCGGACATACCATTTTATTTTACATACTTCCACAAAAAAGCCGGTTCTTATTTTCACGTTTGTGTTTGTTTGTTGGTTTTAGAGTATTCCTTTGGTAGAAGGTAATTCATATTGGTATATGTCTCTTTTTATAGCCATTTTCAGTGCGTGGGCAAAGGCTTTGAATATCCCTTCTATTTTGTGATGCTCATTCTCTCCTTCCGCTTTGATATTCAGATTCATTTTTGCACTGTCACTTAATGACTTGAAGAAATGGAAAAACATTTCGGTAGGCATGTCTCCTATCTTTTCTCTTCGGAAACCGGCATCCCATACCAACCACGAACGACCGCCAAAATCAAGACATACTTGGCACAAACAATCGTCCATAGGTAACGAATATCCGTAACGTTCCATACCCCGTTTGTCTCCTAAAACACGATAAATACATTCTCCCAAAGCAATGGCGGTATCTTCGATGGTATGATGTTCATCTACCTGCAAGTCACCTTTTACCAAAACGGTAAGATCCGTCCCTGAGTGCTTGCCGATTTGTTCAAGTATATGGTCAAAGAAACCAAGCCCGGTAGCGATATTACATACGCCTTTTCCCTCTAAATTCAAGGAAATAACTATGTCTGTTTCTTTTGTTGTACGCCGTACTTCCGCTTTACGTTCTCCGGCAAAAAGATATTCGGTTATACAATCCCAATCGGCGGTAGCCAGAGCGCAGTATTTCTCCAGACCTTTTTCTCTCAACGTATTCGCAGAGTTTTGCAAAAAGATAGCACGACAATCGATATTCTTTGCAAGTTCTACATCCGTAGCACGGTCGCCGATAACGAAACTTCCGGCAAGGTCGTACACTTCGTTGGCAAGATATTTCGTCAACATGCCTGTGCAAGGCTTACGTGTCGGAGCATTATCTTCTGGGAAACTACGGTCTATTAAAATATCGTCGAAAGTAACGCCTTCACCTTCAAATGTTTTTAAAATGAAATTCTGTACCGGAAAAAAAGTTCCTTCGGGAAAAGAAGGAGTTCCCAATCCGTCTTGATTGGTTACCATCACCAATTCGAAGTCAAGTTTGGAACGGATAAAGTTTAAATTACGAAACACTTTAGGATAAAATTCCAACTTCTCAAACGAATCAAGTTGATAATCCGTAGGAGGTTCTATGACTAATGTACCGTCACGGTCTATAAATAATACTTTCTTTTTCATTTAGTATTCTAAAAGATACTTATTTCGATTGCTAAACTACGAAAGTATAGAAAAACAAGATTATAACTTGTGGCAAACAAAATTATTTTTGCTTTTAATTCCCTAATATACTCGAAAAGTACTATACAGCCGATATTTGGGGCAAGTCTCGCTGTTTTATTTTAAACGATTGGGAAGCATGTTCAAGAAATCATGCTTTTAGGATAGGAATCACTTATAACGGATCACCAGCAAAACCCTGTGTTCAAGCATAAATTTTAGTCAATCTAAACAAGAAGAATTTCACATCAGTCACCCCTTTCAATGAAGTTCTGAAAGTTTTAATTTTCGTATTGAAAGATTCAGCT
>SNRY01000460.1_pt1 | contig 13723 bp, 13 predicted proteins | sample 4693421 | NCBI WGS metagenome assembly SNRY01 (sample SAMN11003215, study PRJNA524138) | termite gut metagenome | isolation source: Bacteroidetes bacterial symbionts from single cell of protist host amplifed... | host: Streblomastix strix ... | reverse complement strand
ACTCAATCCCGGTGCTTTTAGAAAACAAGCGAATAATTTACAAAGAGGATACTTGTTACCGGTTTAACCCTAATTTCCACTAGTAAACCTTAAAAGAGAGGTTTAGTTTAGGTATATATATAGTAAACTAAACTAAACCGGTTTAAGAGGTTTAAACCGGTTTATTCGTTCATAGCTTGCCGGTGAAAAGAAAAAGAACTCTCAATGCTATAAACAAACTGATATGCCGGATTCAAATACTCATCCATTCCTAAAGACACCTTATGTGTGAATATAGCTCAAGCCCTGCATAACAAACACACTTTTTTTCTTTTCGCCAGCAAGAAAATATATTACCTTTGCGGATATGATGTACCGGAGGTCATTTTGACAATTGCCCTAGTGCCCTAGCTTATTAGGGCGAATGCGAATTGTTAAAATCAGACAAAAACAACCTCAAATGAAAAGTAAAATATTGGAATATAATCTATTTATATACAGGTATTTATGAAGTGTTTTATTGTCAATATTTTTCCGGTTATTTTCTTTTCGAAAGCTCTTATTACGCTCATTTTTGTTATTCTTATGTTACTGTTAAATTTAAAACCATGTTACTAATTAATATATTTGTTATTATTGTATCTCTTTTTAATTTAATATATTGATATTCATTACAGTAAATTAATAGTAGAAAAAGCTATTTGCTATTAATTTCCTTTGTTTTCTCATTCCTGTATTTCAGTTTTTCTGCGGAACTTAATTAGGGTCGCCCGGCTTTTTTATCTTTCATCATTTCTTACATTCTAAATGGAGACCAACGGGATAATTTGCTTCGCAGAGCAAGGTTTCGGGACACCCGAAACATAAACTTGCTACCTGTGAAAAATATTATATCCCCCTCTGTTTACTTCCTCCTGTTTTCACCTTTTCAGTTCAATAAAATTGAACATGGATTTCAACCTCTCGCCGGTCATTCTACCGTATTGGTTTTCCAAGCTGAGTGTTCCGAGCGTGAAATTACATATCCCGTGTGTCCATGCGCATGATGATTGTTTTCCCTGAACCATATCCATCGGCAGGATACCCTTCCATATATCCCTCAAAAAACTCTCGTCCATCCTTAGGTATAAAAAGAGTTGTTTGATGACCCGCTCGTTCTTATCGTCCACCATGAAGGTGTTTCTTTCCCGCCGTTTATCCAATAGGATATGGGCACTTTTGGTAAATACCTGACAGTACTCATCGTATGGATGATGAAAAGGGAACAGCCGACCGCTCGTTTTTTTCTTTCACCGGCAAACATCAGGAGAAAGTCCTTGATATGGATTCTTATCCTTTCATCCCGTACTCAATCTGTTATGCCCAAACAAAGCCCCCTCTTGTGTTTTATTACGGAATATACCCTTGTATGGCAAAAGAAAAAACAGCTTTCGGGTTATTTTTCATATGGGTAATTTGGAAAGCTATAAAACGTTCATTATCTTTGTTTTATCGAAGCTTCCAACAATCGGGGTAAGCATACTTTTTGTTACTCACTTGTTACCAAATAAGTGAGAAATCTATTATAGAAGTATTATAATCAATCTTTTACACATTCAAATCAGCTTATTAGGGCATTTTTCACGCTTCGTTGCTCTACGCTAAAAATGCCCCAATAAGCCAAAGAGGAAACCCCTTTGGAATCCTCCCAAAGCAGCTCTGGTATGAGCCGTAAAACAGCAAGTGTATTTCATAGCAAATATAATACAGATTAAAAAAGCAAACACCCGCCTCTATATTGCAGGGTGTGAAATAGGGTGATAATCTCTTAAACTATTGATAATCAGTCTTTATTTTAGAGCATTTATTACTTGTACCAGCCTGCTTTCTACCTCCCCCAGGCTGTGAAACGTAGTATTCTTGAATTTCCCCTTTTCCCGAATGTGATGCCAGAGGCTTTCTATAGGATTTACTTCCGGAGAATAAGCAGGTTGGAACAAAGGAACGATATTCTCCCATTTTTTTAATTTGTCCCCTCTATGCCATGAGGCACCATCCATTACCATTATTATCCGGTACCCCTTGAATGTTTTTGGAACCAACTCCATGAATACATTCATACAATCTGCATTGGCATAAGGCAATATCAATGAAAAAGACTCACCCGTTTCGGGGCATACCGTACTGTAGGCGTAGGTATATTCCCGTATGAGTTGATTGCCCACTATAGCACGACCTTTGGGGGGAACCCGGCATGAACAGATATTGTCTATACGACCAAATCGGGCTTCATCCTGAAAAAACAGTTTAATGGCTCTGGGATCTTCTTTATTAGTAAACTCTGCGGATTTGGATGCCATTAATTCCTTGAGTTTTTTTTATACTCCACCTGTGCATCTTCATTGGATTTAGGATGGCTACCGCGCGGGACTTTCTTTTTCCAATTATGGCGCTTGAACAAATCCCATACATAATCATCCGAGACCTGCCGTCCTACCTTTAATTCTATCTTGCCCTTTATATCCCTGTGTATAAGAATCCGACCCGATAGCGCCTCTGCTTCTACTTCCTTCAACAGCTTGCCCTCCTGTTCCAAACTCATAAGACTGCGCGCTTCCCTGCGACCACCCCACTGCTTTGACAAACGCCATTCCTTGCCCTCTTTGTTATAGGATTGGATGATACGATAAATCCTGCTCTTACTTACCCCTAAAAGAACGGATAGGTCTGCGGCTGTTTTGCCTACGTTGACTGCAACGCAATAAATGATTTGCCAATCTTTAAAGGCACGGATTTCCTTTTGGGAATGTAATACCGATAGTAATTCTTCTGTATTCAGATGAGGAAAGACCTTGAAGTGCTTCATCGTTTTTGGGAGCAAAGATAAAAATAATATTCAAACTGCCTTGATAGCAATTTGGTATAACAATACAAATCGGTGATGTCATGAAAGAAACAGAAAAGAGTTCCGGCAAGTACAACTTTACCATGAAACCAAAACGGATGGAACGATGAAAGAAGAAATCACACCCGAAGGCATCATTTGTAAAGCCTTACGATGCAAAACGCCTTGTATGAAGGATCTTCCCCCTTGCATGTGTTTCCAACACAACTTGCGAACATAGTAAAAATTACTAATGAGTGCTTGAATTTTCCGGTGGATTACGAATCCATCCTTGACAAGATGCTGAAAAAGAATCCCAATCTTGCCTTATTGATTGAAAAGTTCAATTTGACAGAAGTATAACAATGGCTGCATCTCACTGCCTCCACAATAAGGGGAATACAGCAAGAGGGAACCGGACAAGTCCTGTTCAAACCTCTTGCCCTGTGGGGTTACTTGCTGTCAATCAGCAAGATGAGAGAAAAGGTTTTTATAAAGGTCTTTATGATCACCTATCGTAAAGACAAATATATCAATCAGTTATCAAATATATTTATCATATAAAAGTTATAATCATGGAACGAGATAAGAACAAAACCACTTTAACAACCATTGGAATCGACCAACCGACCAACCGCATCATAGATAAACTTTGCAAGCGGTATGATTTGAAAAAAGGCGAGATTGTCAGGCTTGCTTTCGGGTATATGGATAAAGCCTGTATCAACCCATCGGAACCACCTGAGTCTGCAAAATCCGAATTGGCAAAAATCAATAAACGGCAGGATGATTTGATACGTTTTATCCGTCATTTTGAGGAAACACAATTAAATCCAATGGTGAAAGCTACGCATGCAATATGCGTGAGATTCGATGAAATAGTGAAGAATTTGGGAGCAACTATTGATACGGAAATGAATATATCCAAAGAAAATCTCCGTTCCATTCTTAGAAAAATGGACGAAGTATTCGGCGAACAAAAAGCCACGATGCAGGATATTTCCAAAAAGCTGAATCTGCTCTATCATTTTCAAAAGGACAATACGAACCTGTTGTTCAAAGTTATGGCTTTATATGCGGAATTAGCTTCCTGCGGATTAACGGACGGAAAGAAGAAAGAGCGATTAAAGGAAGACATTGATAAATTGCTAAACCCAAAGTCATGAATATAGATTTCCCTCCTCCTTCCGGTGGTATTTATAACAATGCCGGAAGCAGCCGCCAACTGGTTAATTACATGGAGCATGAAGATATGGAAAGAATCGAAAGGGGGCTTTTTGCGGAAGGTTTCTTCAATCTGACTCATGATGGTATTTATAAGGCAGAAGTTATCCAAAAGATGGACACAAACATAGGTCAGTTGATGAAGACCGATGCCAAGTTTTACGCTATCCATGTAAGCCCATCCGCCAAAGAGTTGACCATGATGGGCAAAACCCAGAAGGAACAGTCAGAGGCTATGAAACGATACATTAGGGAAGTATTTATTCCCTCTTATGCCCAAAACTTCAACAAAGGATTGGATGCCCATGATATTCTGTTTTACGGAAAAATCCATTTCAACAGGGAGCGCTCCGAGAAAGCATCTTTCATGCACTGCCATTTGATTGTCAGCCGGAAAGACCAATCGAACAAAAAGAAGCTAAGCCCGGTAACCAATCACCGGAATACAACCAAAGGAGCCATCAAAGGCGGATTTGACCGAACAATACTGTTTCAACAAGCCGAATCTGGGTTCGATAAACTCTTTGGTTACAAACGTGACATCAAGGAAACTTTTATGTACTGCAATACTATGAAAACGGCTCTATTTCAGAAAAGCTAAAGATGCAGGAGCGGGAACTATGCGCTGGCGAAAAGAAAAAAAACTTTACATCCATGAAAGAAGAAAAACTCAGTACCATCCAGGAACCAACATATAAGGTAGGGATAAGTAATGAAGTCGAGAGTTTAGTCTCTGCAATCGGCTCTTTACTGTCCTTTGACACTCATAGTGATTATGATGAGAATATGGCAGAATACCTAAGACAGCACAAAAAAAAGAAAAAGAAAAAGAAAAGAGGAATTAGCAGATAATGCCTTGTTCATCTTGTATACAGAGATATATTCCAAGCATAAAACGCCAAGACTGTTATATATATTTTGCCGAAAAATTTCCTTCTCCCCTTGTCTCTTATTTATTCTTCTTCTATTAAAGAGGTATTTTATCAGTCGAAAAAGGAAAAAATATTCAAGAGGATTTTCTTTGCGGGAGTGATTACCTGAGTTTACCTCGGTATCCATCTTCCAACAATTTTTCTATATCTGAAGAACGGTACAGTATTTTACAGTTCAAATTGACATAAGAGATCACAAGAATATATAAGAATTTATAAATTTAAAAATTACTAAGCAAAGTATTGAAAAACAGCTAATAAACCAGGGCAAACGCATGAAAAAATCACGATGGGTCTATTCCCATCATTGCAATAAGGTGTTGGTCTGACCATCCCCCATTTTACGTTTTGTTTTGATGCTAGGTTTTCCTTTTTCAGGGTTATATTTCTGTAACATCGTTAAGGCAGTCTTGAATACCACAGAAAAAATCTGTGGGGAGTTCTTCTCTTTTTTACGGGAAGCATCTTCTCCCATTGATACATCCGGTAGCCAATGCAGTTTGTTTTCAATACCCCAATGCGCTCTGATAGTGGTATTGAAGAATACCGGTTCTTGTTCTATACTGGATATATACTATCGGACAGCAGGTTCTTCGGATTTATGGTTTGTTTTATCATACCGCTCGGAGACTACTTTAATCAGCGTTTTTACATTTCTCCATTTTGCCCTGATCTGTGTTCTCCCTATTTTGTGATGTATAGCAAGTTCTGTTCTCTATACGACCATGTCCAAAATCCAATTCATGGCTGGAAACTCTTTCTTTTGCACCCTGAAAGCGAAAGGTATCTTCAAGAGCTTTGTAGAGTTCCTGTTGATTGTTTTTCACAGCTAGGATATAGTGGGCTTTAGCTTGAATTATCTCATCTGCAATGGCATGTTGACAACCCATTGCATCAATGCTGATGATACAGCCTTCCAAATCCAAGGCTTTTATCAATTCAGGAATAGCAGTTATTTCATTGGATTTCTCTCCGGTTTTCACTTGCGCCAAACTCACTCCATTAGCATGGCAGAAAGCACTAACCATATGAAACAGGCTTTTACCCCCTCGCTTTGCTCCACAGATAGTTTTGCCATCTATGGATACCTATTCACTGTGCTCTGAACAAATAGTCTTAACCCATATGCGAAACTGACTTTCCATCACTTGAGGGGCTAGATTAGAAAAGAAGCGGTTGAAGGTATCATGCGAGGGAATACCATTGGGCAAAGAAGATATTTTCTGAAAAAGGATTCCTTACAATAACCGAAATACTCAATGTCTTCCCAATCTTGAGCGCCACAGATAACGGCGGCTACTGTTATAAATATGATGTCCGTTGATAAATGACGAATCTTGACTTCTTGACGATGGTCGGGTAAACTAGTTGCAAATTCTAAAATATTCATCTGATATGATTTATTTGATTATCAGATAAATATACAAACGATTACTGATACATAAAAGCAATAAAAGCTTGATTATCAAAAAAATGTATTAATTTATATGACCCTGGAAGGAATTTCTTTTTTCATGCGTTTGCCCTGGCTAATAAACAGAGATATATCGCATCTTTTTCTTAAATTTGCGATTTTAAAATACAGACATATGTCAAAGATTATAGAAAAATACGATTTTACAGTCGAGGATAAACACGGAAATGATGTTCGAGTGTTTGCAAGGATAGAAAAGGAAAAGAGCCTTTATTATTGGTATGTAAGTCACTTGACCAAACCTCAGGATGCAGACGGAATAGGGCTTTACTATGCATCTAATACAGAATCTACATTCGAAAATGCCAAAGCGTTTCTCTATTCATATATTGCTATGATGAAACGTTCTAAAGTTGTAGTTCCTAATGAACATTACTGATAAGGCTATTGAACAAGTATTTCTGTTATTCTTTTCCATTCCATTCCTGTTAATGTAGAGGAATGAGGTTTTAATGCATCCCAATCTGAATTGGACAACCCATAGATCATTTTTCTTATACTTGATAAAGAATAGGTATTTACATCCTTTTCTATAATTTGAGTAAATGATGAGGATAATTGCCTTGGCATTCCCAACATACGTAATGCTAGAGATTTTTCATTATCTACGCCATAATAAACATAAGATGGGACATAAGAATCTTTAACTTCTTCATGATTACCCCGAACAATTCCCTCTAAAGCACTTAATCCCCATGAGGCTTTGAAACGAATACTATTCATTTGTTTAACAAATGAATTTATTTGCTCATTATTTTCTTTATTCGCAAAAGCAGGATGTTGCTCCGCAATGGTAGAAATTTTATCTCCTTTTACCCAAGATATAATGATTTTTGCCATCAGTTCAGGGTTAAAAGGAGCTACATCTGAATCCGTACCTAGTTCAGTTTCTTTCAATGCTGCTATAACTTTAACCTTTTCCGTTAGATTTGAAGGATTTTGTCGATCAAACATAATATTCGGAGACCAAGCATCTAAATCTTTTATAATATCGCTTTGAGAACTTTCTCTCATAACTTTTAATACAGAAGGAACAGAAAAGCCTGTTTTATCGGAAAACGATAAAACACCAGAATTATTTCCATATTTTTCTTGTAAATACAAATAAATTGATTTACAAACACCAATAAATTTGTTCCTTTTTTCTGGAGTATCCAAGAGATAATATCCTAAGGAGTCTTTGAATAAGTCTTCAACTTGACTTACATAGTGGTCATTATTTCCAATAGATATTAAATGCACGAAATACTGAATAAGAGGAGATAAAGATTCGGGATATTGAGTTAACAATTGGGTTAACCTGAAATTCTCAGACTCAAGAATATTTTGTATATTATCTGCATTGACAAACAATTCAGATAATACGCTAACTAGCTCATTTGCACCTTTACTGATAATTGCATATGCATTTTTTTCGCTTTGTATGGTGTGAAAAGGGAGTATTATTTTCCCAAAATTATCAACGAGGGTTCTACCAGCCCTGCCTGCAATATTCCAAAAATCATTAGATGAAAGTTTGCCTTTATTCCCTTTACGATAGTCATCAAAAAAAACAGAAGAAACAGGAAAGTTTACCCCTTCAGCAATAGTCGTAGTGGCACAGACATAATTTATATGTCTCTCTCTGATTAAGTGTTCAACTAATAACTTTGTCTCATCTGATAACCCAGAATGATGAGTTGCAACACCCCTTTGTAAGACTTTTGTCAGTAAAGTAGGCTTCCCTATTTCATCATCTATAAATTTTCTAATTAAATTAACTTCGTCAGAAATTACGGGATTCAAGCTTATGTTATTATAAATAAATTCAGCTCTCTTCTCAGTAGTCTTTGGACCCCAACATAGTATAAGTGACGTTTTACCTGATTCTGCAAAATGTTTAGTAGAGATTTCCAGTATCCGGTCTTTCGCTGTAGTACTGTTAAGAGTGTAAGGATTATCGACCCTCCCTGATAGTTGACTTAAAGCTGAATATGGAGATGGTATAATAGAAAAATGGATTTTGTCAACCTTCTTGAGATAGCTTAGTCCTACTAATAATTTTTCTGCAGGTTTCCAATCTATGCTAACAGAATTACCTCCTCCCAGCCAGTCTGTGAGTATTTTTCCTGCATTTTTAATAAAAGGAGAAAGCAGCATAAATTTAGCGTTTGGTCTTTCTCTTCTTAAAATTGCTAAAAGTAATTCTAATCGAGCTCCTCTTTCTCCATTTTGAATTGTATGAGCCTCATCAATGATGAACATAGAAACATCTTCCACTACAGGATGATTCCTTCTTATCAATAAATCTAATTTTTCGGGAGTGGAAACTAAAATATCAATTTCAGAATCACTTGTTAAGAAAGCATTTTCTGTTGGGTCTATCTCTATAGCGGATGATGTTTTTTCTATGAAAAGATGCAGAGGTTCTAAATCTGACTTTAAATCAAAATATACCTGGTTCACCAAAGCCCTTGATGGGACAACATAAACTATTTTAGCATCTGGCTTCAATGATTTTGTCACAAGAATATTGAATTCGGCTAACAGCGTTTTACCCGCGCTAGTTGGCATTTGAAGCACAGTTACGTTAGAAGCAACATCAAGCAAATTCTGAGACAATGCATCCCTCTGAGAAGGCAATAGTTCTATTACTCCGTTTTCAGCTTTCTTTCTACAAAGTGCTTGTATTTTGTCATTAAATTTAGTTCTATTCCAAATAGAATTCTTATATAATGTTCTTAACCCATAATCAACTAAATTTATCAAACTTTCCATTCGAGGATCAGAAACAAACAATTTCAAAGAAGTATCAATGTGTTGTCGGATAACAGCATCCAACCGTTCTTTGTATTTATAGCCATCGCTCAGGTAGATAGCTGTTTCAACTATGGCTTTTGACAAATGATATATCCCCAATAGTTGATATGCCAGAATAACCTCTTCTCCATAGGTAAATTGCTTTAGATATCCATCTTCAAAATCCGCTTGTTCCTTTCTGAGTTCTTCTATAATACACAGCGCATTTGAAATATCTTGAAAGCCGTTTGATTTTCGAATTAATAAAATAAAAGCCGTTAACGATTTATTCATTAACCGAAATTTCCAATTGCCATTATCGTCAGAAGGGATTGAAAAATCTCTTAAATCAATTCTAATACTAATCGTTTTATCACTTTTCAAAGATATTATAGAAAGATAGAAGAAATACAACACATCCGATCGGATACCATCAATTCCAATTGTAGACATGAAGACCTCCTGATTCTCTTCCTTTTTTATATCTATAGTTTTTAACAGTTTATATATTTTATCCAACCAAATGTATTCTTCTTCCTCGGAAAAATTTGCTGCGAATATTGCATTTATTAATAAAAATAAGACCCGCAAAGCTTCTTCATTGTTATTTCCAGACAAAAAACTATTGTCTATTTGAGAAAGATAATACGATTTTTCCCTTTCTCCAATCAGATGCTGAAGCTCTTCACTAGATAATATTTTCCTTATTAACTCTTGCATTTAATCAATCTGCAATTAATTCTTGGACTTTCTTATAAAACAAATCAACTGTTTCAGAAATAGTTTTTCCAGTAAAAGACAGAATGGAAAAATGTATTTTATGGGGCTCAAATTCAGTACTATTGCTTTTCATCTTACCATAATCAGATTCTTCATTAACACAAACATGATCTCTTATGAGAGTACACCCATATGTGATTGAGTATTGATCAGTTGCAGCATTCTCTATACTTATGATAGCGCAACCCAATATCATCGCATCATGTGCATTTAATCGCCGAATATAGTCTGACAATTTTCTTATTACCTCATGGTTGTTTTCATGATGTTTTTTATGCGATTTATATATTGAGTCGTTAGTTCTATCCACTACCGCTGGAGGAGAATTATTTTCTCCTGATACTTTGGCTTCCCCCAACAGTATTTCAACTTTATTTTCATCTAATCTATATCCTATTGCGTCTAATCCTCTTCCAGGCTGTTCCCTCAATTCTCTAAATGTTATATTCTTAAAAGGTATAACAAAACGTTCTTTATCTGTCAGTTTTTCCTCGAAGTAATAAGTCATTAAGAGTTCACCTAAATCACTACGATAGATATCATTTAAAACAGCCGGAGTTAATCCCGCTTCCCGCTTCAAGTCTATATGAACCGCATTCTTTTTAATGATTTCCTGAAGTTTATCAGTATTAAATCCTGTTTTTTCAAACAAGAAATCATTATCTAAGGTAGAGTAATCAAATTGCGTTTCTTTCCTTTGCTCAATATACTTATTGGCAAATTTCACAATGAAACTCTCTATGACAGCGACATCTATTTTTCGATGGATATGCATAAGCATAAGATTTGGAAACAAAAATATAACTTTTAGTGTTAATGCTACTTACTTTCTATATATTAATTCAAGTTGCTATTTATAGTTTTAGTATTCTATCTAACGTATATCCCCAGATAAAGGCAATAGGTTTAATCAGAAATCCATTTTGCGTAACGGCATGAATCGTTTTAGGCATATATTTGGCAATATCACTGAAAGCGACTTCGATTCGTTTTCTACTGATGGATATAAAATACTCCACCCACGGTTCATGCGGACGTTTGGAATTTGCTGTGCGGGCGGCAAGCAATCGAATCCCATCATCAGCGCGCATCTCTTCAGTCGTATAATCCGTATAAGCTGCATCCGCATACAGTGTACTTCCCTCCGACAGGTTCAGTGGCATTCCTCTAAGTCCCTGCATGTCATGGGAACTACCGTGGGTAAAGGTATATTCCACCGGAATCCCTTCTCTGGTAACTACCATATGCACTTTATAACCGTAAAACCAGCTTCTTTTGGAAGCGCAGTAACCTCTGTACGCTGCTCCTTGCGCTATGCGGCTGTGGGAAATACGAATGTTATGACAGAGAGCTACGGGAAAACTATCAATGATATACGTATCACTGATAGTCAATTCCTTCATAACATGTCCCATTTGAAAGAACAAGTCGCTCAAAAACTCTCCCATTCGGTGCATCCTACGGTTGAAGCGGCTTGTACTAAGCATGGTTGGCATCAAGCCCGTACCACGAACAAAGCTAATAGCTTTTTCAATATTGCCTCCAAAATACTGGGCGGCTATCAAAAGGGTAGTAGCTATTTCCGAGTCACTAGCCTTGCGATTTATAGGTTCCTTATGGGATATGGATTTGAATATATCATCCAAAAATACATATATTGCAATGGTTTTTGTAACCATATCATCAATCCTCCTGCTTTTGTGTGTAGATAATACAAAAATAGAGGATTGACTTTTATTTGTATGGCAGATTATAACTAGCAACTTGAATTAGATGATGTTCCATTTCGATGATGCATCAACAAAAGTGCAGATATTTTCAGTATTTCCACTTTCTTATAATAACATTTTGATTCTTTTCGCATGAGTATTTGGAACAATTCATAACATAATTTGGAGGTAATCCTAAGTTAGAGCATACTTGTTAAATCACTTCCCCGAAAAGATATTGAAATTATTGAGCATACTTACTCTGTTTGGGAACAATTCGGGAACAATTTTAAAATTTAAAAAGCCTAACTGAATGATTATCAATTAGGCTTTTATTTTTGTGGTACCCAGACCCATACATAACCGTACTAAAAAGAGAAATCAAAAGAAATTAATAAATTGATTTACAGCCAATTGATATTTTCTGTTTTCTACTATTTTTGCCCATTTATACCCGTTTTTTGTCATTTAGTACACTATTAGTACGCTTTGAAAATCCAACTTTTTTGTACCTTTGTAAGCAAAGGAAAACATTGATAATCAGTGTTTAGTCGATTTATCCGGTTTAAGTACCATGAATCGGTATAAAACAATTAGTTATGGCAAAGATAGAAAATCGAATCAAAGAAAATCCGAAATTGGAGCAAAACAAACTTTCGGATGGGCGAATCAGCCTCTACTTGGAGTATTACTTGGGTAGGGAAGAAAAGCTTGTCGTGGACGAGAATGGAAATCAGGTGTACTACGAAAGCGGCAAGATGGCAGGGTAAGCCCAAGTTTCAGGTAAAACATAACAGGAGAAAGGAAAATCTTAGCCTGTATTTGCTGAACAAAGCACGTACTGCCACAGAACGTCAACAGAATAAGGAAACACTGGAACTTGCCATGAAAATACGGGCGGAACGTGAGCAGGAACTAAAAGAAAGTATGCTGGGGTATCGCTTGAAGAAAGACCGCAAGGTGAATTTCTTGGATTATTTTCAAGCCTATATTGAAAGCTATACAAAGAAAGACCTGCGCATGATGCAGATTGCCCTCAGCCGGTTTAAAGACTTTCTCGGGGAAAAGTATCCCGCATATGAGTTTAGTATCCGGGCGGAACATCTTAATAAAGAGATGATGGCGGAGTTTGTCGAATATCTACAAAACAGAAGTGTGGGAGAAGGCGCAAAAAGTATCTATCAACGATTCAAGAAAGTTATTAAACATGCCATCGAACATGATGTTCTGATTAAGAATCCGTGTGATGGTATTCAATGCAAGATCGATGACCAGATATTACGCAAAGATATACTTTCCTTAGAGGAAATACAAGCCTTGATAAATTGCCATTATCAGCATGAGAACCCTGAAGTAAGACGCGCTTTTATCTTCTGCCTTTATTGCGGATTAAGGTTTTGCGACGTGAAAGATTTGACATTTCGGAATATAGATTACTCAAACCGGTTATTGAAATTCGAACAAAACAAGACCAAAGGACATTCTGCAAGCAGTGGTGTTGTTATCCCATTGAATGAGGGATTACTTTCTTTGATAGGTAATCCTTCGGAAGATAGCAACTTGGATGGTTTGGTATTTACCTTACCGTCTTATGAAAGTTGTTGTAAGTCAGTGAAACGTTGGGTAAAACGAGCGGGGATAAACAAGCACATTAGTTGGCATTGTGCTCGTCATTCTTTTGCGGTTAATATTCTGAATAACGGTGCCAATATAAAAACAGTTGCCAGCCTGCTTGGGCACAGTGGTTTGAAACATACCGAAAAATATACCCGTGCAGTGGATAAGCTAAAGGAAGATGCAATTAATAGTTTACCGGAGTTGAGGTTATAAATAAATATAAAATACATTTTTTCCTGTTTTATTACGCAAAAAACAGGATAGAAATATCGAATATAACCAAATTGTAAATTTCAGCCAAGTTGCATTGTTGTATGTCGTTTTATTTCTTCTGCTATATCATATCGCTTTGTTTTAATGACTTTAT
>SNRY01000459.1_pt1 | contig 13763 bp, 11 predicted proteins | sample 4693421 | NCBI WGS metagenome assembly SNRY01 (sample SAMN11003215, study PRJNA524138) | termite gut metagenome | isolation source: Bacteroidetes bacterial symbionts from single cell of protist host amplifed... | host: Streblomastix strix ... | reverse complement strand
CTTTATCGGAGGTAGCCAAAGAGAAAGTAGCCACAGCAACACCCGAATCAAGGTATCTTACTTCAGGATCTTTACCAACATTTCCTAATAGAATCACTTTATTTACTGACATATAAACGTTATTTTAGTAAACTGCAATTAGAGTTTTGCGGTCAAATTTATAACGAATAACCATATTATGCAAGTTTTTAGATATATTTCTCAATGAAACTATGTATCAACCGAGATACGGCGTAATGCTCCAATTCACTAACGGGTATTTTCTGATAACAAAAAAAAGAATGTGTGTGTTCAGATAAAAGAATCTCATAAAAGTTTGCATAAATTACTCTGTGCGAAAGTACGTGTTTTACATTACGACAAACGGATCGAATTACCGGCTCTTCGCCTGCGGTAAATAAAGTTTGAAACTCCGGCAAAGCATAAAACTCTTCTTCGGTATATGCATGGGTGGTTTCTATCAACGGAAACTCAAACAGATTCTTCCAAATATCATCAGCTATTCTTTTATTAATAAAAGTATATGCACCGGCACGCACGTACATATAATTAAAGTAACGATTTGTTGTTTTCGTTCGATGCTGTTTTGTTGGTAATTGCAAAATTCTTCCTTTAGACAATGCCGAACAAGTTTCAACTAACGGACAAAACAAACAATTGGGAGAAAGTGGTGTACATTGCAAAGCACCGAAGTCCATAATCGCTTGATTGTAAACAGCAGGACGTTTATCATCCAACAATTCTCCAGCCAAAGCTGCAAAAAGTTTTTTTCCTCCGGAAGAATCAATCGGTGTATCAATCCCCCAATACCGAGCAAGCACACGATAGACATTTCCATCCACCACGGCATAAGGCATATTATAGGCAAACGAACAGATTGCCGCCGCCGTGTACTCCCCCACCCCTTTCAAAGTCAGAACTTCAAGATATGTTCTTGGAAATACGCCATTCATACTTTTAGCCGCTTCATGCAAATTTCTAGCGCGTGAATAATATCCCAAACCTTGCCAATATTTCATCACTTCGTCTTCACTTGCAGCGGCTAATGTTGATATATCGGGAAAACGATCAATGAAACGAAGATAATATTCATACCCTTGTACTACACGGGTTTGTTGAAGAATAATCTCCGAAATCCAAATTAGATATGGGTCTAATATTTCACGCCACGGAAGGTCACGCTTATGCTCCTCATACCAATTGATTAGTGTTTCGGTAAAGTTATTTTTCATAAAGACATATCTACAAACGAAAGAAACGAAACAAAGTAATCTCTGTTTCGTTTTTTCAAAGTATCAATTCGTATTATTTAGCCTAATTTATTAGCCGAACCAAGTACGTTTTCTATTTTGTGTGTATACAATTTCTTCATATTGTCGCGAGCGGGACCTAAATATTTACGCGGATCAAACTCTGCCGGTTTGAGTGCAAATACTTCACGAATGGAAGCAGTCATAGCCAAACGACTGTCCGAATCAATATTAATTTTACAAACTGCCGATGTCGCTGCATGGCGGAGCTGTTCTTCAGGAATACCGATAGTATCTTTCAATGCACCACCATATTTATTAATGGTAGCTATTTCTTCCTGCGGAACAGATGATGAACCATGAAGAACGATAGGGAATCCCGGAAGTTCTTTTTCCACACCTTCCAACACATCAAAGCGCAAAGGAGGAGGAACTAAAACACCATCGGCACTGCGAGTACACTGTTCCGGTTTGAATTTATTGGCTCCGTGAGAAGTACCAATGGAAATAGCCAAACTGTCGCATCCTGTTTTAGTTACAAAATCCACCACTTCTTCAGGTCTTGTATAAGTATGGTGTTCAGCTGAAACTTCATCTTCCACACCGGCTAATACTCCAAGTTCACCTTCAACGGTAACATCAAATTGATGCGCATATTCAACCACTTTCTTAGTGAGAGCCACATTCTCATCATAAGGTAGGTGCGAACCATCAATCATAACGGAAGAAAACCCCATATCAATACATGATTTGCAAGTTTCAAAAGAATCACCATGGTCAAGATGAAGAACTATTTCAGGTCTCGCACAACCCAATTCCTTTGCATATTCCACAGCCCCTTCTGCCATATAGCGAAGTAATGTTTGGTTAGCATATTGACGGGCTCCTTTAGATACCTGAAGAATTACCGGAGAACTTGTTGCCACCGCTGCTTGGATAATAGCTTGCAGTTGTTCCATATTATTAAAATTAAATGCAGGAATTGCATATCCGCCTTTAATTGCTTTGGCAAACATCGCTTTAGTGTTGACAAGGCCTAAATCGTTGTAATTGATCATGTTTTTAAACATTTATTGTTAGTAAATCAAATATTTCTAATGCAAATATAAGATTAATATTTGGCAAACAGGGCTTTCTCCAGTAGAAATTTAGTCTATTAATCCTCTATCTTTTAGCATCGCTTCCGGTTGTGGTTCGATTCCGCGAAACTTCTTGTAAAGCACCATTGGGTCTTCAGTATTTCCTTTTTCAAGCACATTGCGACGGAAAAGTTCTGCGGTCTTTTTATCGAAAATTCCGTTTTCTTTGAATGCTGCGAAAGCATCGGAATCAAGCACATTTGCCCACAAATAACTGTAATATCCTGCTGCATATCCCCCTATGATATGGTTGAAATACGTAGTACGGTAGCGAGGAGCTATTTCGGGAATTAACCCCAAATCATCCATCGTTTTCTTTTCAAAAGCAAGTACGTCATAGTCATTGAAGTCTGAGAGATTGTGTAAACTCATATCAAGAAGGGAGGCAGCTAAAAGTTCTGTTGTCATAAATCCTTGATTGAAAGTCTTCTGACGGATAACCTTTTCAATAAGCGCATCCGGCATCACCTCACCCGTCTTGTAATGCTTGGCGTACATTTTGAGCACTTCGGGTTCGGTAGCCCAATGTTCCATGACTTGTGAAGGAAGTTCCACAAAGTCTCTTGATACGCTTGTACCGGATACTCCGGCATAATTACACTTCGTTAAAAGTCCATGAAGCGCATGACCAAATTCATGGAAAAGAGTTTCCACTTCGTCAATGGTTAACAGTGAAGGGGTATCTCCAACTGGTTTCGTAAAGTTTGCCACATTACAAACCAATGGGCGTATCTCTCCTTTTTGTCCTCGATAGTTGCTCATCCAAGCCCCTCCCTTTTTGCCTGCACGAGGAAAATAATCGGTATAAAAAACGCCGAGGTGTAAACCGTCTGCATCTTTCACTTCAAAAACTTCTACATCCGGATGATATACCGGTACATTATTTAACTTGGTTAAAGTTATACCATATAGCTTACCGGCTACAAAGAAAGCCCCTTCGCGCACATTTTCAAGCTTAAAGTAGGGCTTCACTTCTTCTTCGCTTAAATTATACTTTTGTTCACGAACTTTTTCCGTATAATACCACCAATCCCACGCTGCGAATTTCTGACCGGTACCATCTTTGTCTATCAACTTCTGCATTTCGGCAGCTTCGGCTTTAGCTTTCGGCAAAGCATACTTCCATAACCCATGAAGAAAATCCATCACGGCAGTAGAAGTTTTAGCCATTGTGTTGTCAAGCAAAAAGTCGGCACTCGTCTTAAAGCCCAACAAATTGGCTTTCTCCATACGTAGTTTTAAAATCTTGGCAATAATTTCTTTATTGTCGTTAGCATTATTATTATTGCCGCGGGCAAGATAGGCTTTGTACAACTTTTCACGGAGTTGCCTGTTTTCGGAATACTGCAAAAATGGAATGCGACTTGCATTTTTTAGTGTAAAGAGCCATTTCCCCTCTTCGCCGGTAGCTTTGGCTTCGACGAAGGCATTCTGTTTCAACCAATCGGGCAAACCGGCTAAATCCGCTTCATTATCAATAAATAATTTAAAAGTATTATCTTCATTCAAAAGGTTATTGCCGAAGGTAATTCCAAGGGTAGAAAGTTCCTTGTTTATTTCACGCAGACGTGCCTGTTTGTTGGCATCTAAATCTGCCCCCGAACGAACAAAGTTTTTATAAACTTCATCTAACAGCCTTTCTTGTTCTTGCGTAAGCTGCAAAGATGCTTTCTGTTGTTGTAACGTTTTTACCTTTTGAAACAGAGTCTGATTTAAATAAAGATTATCACGGTGTTCTGCCAAAACAGGGGCTAATTTCATGGAAAGCGCCGTTAAAGAATCCGTTGTTTCGGCTGATGTCAGATTATGGAAAACCTTTCCTACACGATTAAGAATGGATGAACTATTATCCAAAGCCACAATTACGTTGTCGAATGTAGGGGCATCTGTGTTTTCAATAATGTCTTTCACATTATTATTCTGTTCTTCCATTCCTTTGTAATAGGCAGGTTCATAGTGCTCCAACTTTATTATATCAAATGGGGGCACTCCAAATTCGGTATTGAATTCGGTAAAAAACGGATTGGTATTTTCCGTTTTCGTATTACAAGAATACATCATGCAACATAGCATTAAAATGAGTAATAGTTTTTTCGTATTCATATTTATAAATATTTAAGTTGTCCTATTCATTGTTTAGCCATATAACATTTAATAGGATAGTGGTCGGAATCTTTAATAGAACGGTCAACGACACAGTTGTAAACTTTCATATTTCTACCGGTTAATATATGGTCTATCCTAAAATAAAATCTATTCATATTGTATGAAACGCCCAAACCGAAACCGGCTTCTGTAAAAGCATCATTCAGGCTTTGTGAAATAACGCGGTGCGTGTATGAAATAGATGTATCATTAAAATCTCCACAAACAATCGCATACGAATGGCGAGATGCACTTATCTCACCGGCTACAATTCGCGCTTGATTTGCTCTGATAACCGAAGCATCTGCCAGCTTTGCTGCTAATTGACGGGTTCCTCTTTTTACGTTGTCGGTTTGGGGAGATTTCAGCAGATTCTCATATACTGTTTTATCTTCTTTAGTGAGTTTGTTGGATTCAAGATGGCAATTAATGAGCATTATCGTATCCGGTCCTATTTTTAATTCAAAAAGAGCAGCGCCGTTATAGTTGCTTTTGCAATCAAGAAATCTTGCTGAAAGAATGGGATATTTGGAATAACAAGCAAGCTGCCTTTGCATTATTCTCCGGTAGGGGTATGCGATCAATTCTTTTTCAACGTCTTTTTGAGTCAAATAATTCTCATCATGAGAAACGTCATACTCCTGCATACACAAAATATCCGCATCTTCCTTTTTGAGATAAGCAAGCATGGGGTTTTTATTGTTCTTTTTTTCTAAGTGCCCAAAGCGCATTACATTATATGATAAAACTTTGAAACTGTCTTCGGGTATTCTTTTCGTCTGAAAATGAATTGGAATACACGTTTTTATTTGAGGATAACACAATAGGAAAGCCGTAAAGGTAATAAAAACATATTTCCAACAAACAAATATCCAAAAAACAATAAAGCATATATTAACAGTTAAAAATACAGCAAACAAAAGCCCGGATATCGCTAAATAAGGATAATCTTCGGGATAAAAATACGGACTGTAAGCTGATAATAACAATAATCCGATAAATAAGATATTTAATATCAATGCCGGATAAAAAATCACTCTGCCAATAATAGACTTCATGCGTTACATGACATTATTATAAACTTATCTTTTGCTTGCATCGAACAAAGTTTGCTTCTCTTCGGCATTCAGGCTTTCATAGCCCGATTTTTTCAATTTATCAAGAATCGTATCCACTTTATCAGAATGCTTTTTCTTGTTCGCATTATACTCATGATCTTTCATTTTCGGGTTGTAATGTACCTTCATAGAAGGTTTACGTTTGCGCTGCCAGGTAGTTTTATGAAACAGAAGCGAGGCAACATCCAGCAGTTTATTAATCCAACCCGTAATATCAATGCCTTTATTTAGACCGACGGCGAAACAAAGCCCTGCCAAAGCTCCGCCCAAGTGAGCAATATGCCCACCCGCATTGCCGGAGGTGATAAACAGCAAATCGGACAACACAACAACAAGTGCCATATATTTTAACCGAATACTCCCAATAAATAATAGACTGACGCGATAGTCCGGCTCCCGGTATGCAACCGCCACTACAACTGCCAATACTGAAGCCGATGCTCCCACCATAGCCGAATACTCCACCATCGGACGAAAATAGGGAAATACATTATAACAAAGCATGTACAAAAGTCCGCCGAACATCCCCCCCAACAAATACAATCCCCTCAAATGTTTCGCCGAAAAAAAATAAAGGAACAACATTCCAAACCAATACAACCAAAGCATATTGAAAAGCAAATGGAGAAAATCCGCGTGCATAAACATATAGGTAATCAGCGCCCAAAGACGCTCGCCCAATTGGGTAAATGATGCCGGCAACTCCAAAAAGGAAAACGCTCCTGCCACATTCTTATTAAATAATTGAAAGAACACTGCTATCAATGCCGTAATAAGGAAAACGGCCACATTGACATATATTAACCGGAAAGAAATATTTCCTTTTTGAAAGGCTTCTTTCAATTTAATAATAAATTTCGTCATTGTCTATTAAAATCCTTTTTCTTCCAATATTTAACCAACATAAATCCGAATATCATCCCTCCCAAATGGGCAAAATGCGCTACATTATCAACCGGACTATTAAAAATACCCAACGATAATTCAATTACGGCATAGCCAATCACAAAATATTTGGCTTTAATGGGAATAGGCAACGGGAATATATATAACTGCTGGTTAGGATAAAGCATCCCAAAAGCAAGCAATATGCCGTAAACAGCACCCGATGCTCCTACGGTATTCATATAATTCAGATATTCGCTCACCGGAATGATCTCTGAACCGATATTTACACCCGAATACTTCGACAATACCATTTCATAACTTACGAACTGCACTATTTCCTGCACAACGCCCGCCCCCAAACCGCACACCATATAATATAACAAAAAACGCTTTGCTCCCCATGTCCGTTCAAGCAAATTGCCAAACATCCAAACGGCAAACATATTAAAAAACACATGACTAAAACCGCCATGCATAAATAAATAAGTGAATAGTTGAGCAAGATTGAACCTGTCTGCTAAAAAGAAATGAAGCCCTAAATAATCAACAAGGTCTATACCGTATCTCCGAAAGACATAAGTGGCGAAAAATAAAAGAACGTTAATAATAATCAGGTTTTTAGTAACAGGTTGCATCATAAACTTTTCTATGGGGTTTACTACTTTTCAGAAGCTACAAAATTACTAAATAATTCGTTTTTACGATAAAAAATACCGTTGTATTTGTTTTTTTTCAACAAATCCGATAATTTTTTGTTAGTAATTTTGAATATTATAAATTACTTATCCATATATTTGCGGCGGGTGCTGATTGCCTTATGCAATGTATGCGTTAAAAAAAATTATTAATTAACATTTTTATGAATAAATCAGAACTTATCACTGCTATTGCTGCCGAATCGGGGCTAAGCAAAATTGACTCAAAGAAAGCACTTGACGCTTTCATCTCTTCTGTATCATCTACTTTACAGTCAGGTGATAAAATTGTTTTAGTTGGTTTTGGCACATTCTCCGTTGCCGAAAGAAGCGAGAGAACAGGTATTAACCCTGCGACGCAACAAGCCATTAAAATCCCCGCCAAAAAGGTTGTTAAATTCAAAGCAGGCTCCGAATTGGCAGACAGCGTTAAATAAGGAGAAAACACACTATTTTCGCTATTAAAAGCGGAAAAGACTTTCAAAAAAGGCTTTTTCGCTTTTGTTTTTACTATGTCATTGATTATCCTTTCTTCACTCTTTCTATACTCTCACAGTGACAAAACCCTATACCCGCTTTACTTTGCCGCCAAATATCCTATACTCACTCACACAGTAATAACCAACAAAACAAAGTCCGTCCCACATGCAAGCCGTAACATGCTCACTCCAAAAGAAACGGAACGGCATAGAGAAAAACTTAAAAAAAGTTTTGTCATTAAAAACATTCTCTTTAGTTTTGTGCCCACTAAAGAGGGGGTGTTTAAAAGCACATTCTTTATTTTTTAGTTGAATGGTTGAGAATGGAACGTTGATTTTTCATTTTCTGATTTCAATTTTTCACTTTCATAAAAAATCGCGGTTTGAATGAGTAAAGAGGCCTCATCCAACCGCGAAGCGTGTTCGGAGCGAAGGTTTTTCACTCATATTACAACACATAAATGTCTGAAATTCAAGAGCGTTGGTTCGTTGCTCGCACACGAAAAGATCAAGAATTTTCTTTGAGGGATTCATTAAAGAAATTAAATGTAGAATTTTTCCTTCCCACCCGTTTTGTTATCCGCCAGCTCAAATACCGTCGTAAAGAGGTAGAAGTACCTGTTATCCGGAATTTGATATTCGTGCATGCAACCAAAGAAAAAGCCTGTTTTATTGCTAATGATTGTCATCTTCGACTTTTTTATATGAGGGACTTAGAAACGAGAGGTATGCTCGTTGTGCCGGATAAACAGATGCAAGATTTCATGTTTGTGATGGATCTGAATCCCGAAGGAATAAGTCTTGACAACGATATGCTGGCTGTAGGTGTTAAAGTACAGGTGGTTAAAGGAGAATTTACAGGAATTGAAGGGGAACTTATCAGAATAGCCAACCGCACGCATGTGGTGATTCGTATTCCTCAAATACTTTCCTTGAGTATTCGTATTCCTAAGAGCTACCTTCGTTTAGCAGAGGGTTGAAAAATCATATCAGTTTATACCCATTCTTTTTACAAACAAATACCATATAGAACCCTCTTTCTTTTGGAGAGGGTTGGCGGGGCTGTGATACCAAATTGCTATCAAGATAGTATAGTCTAAATTTATTTTAACACAGAGACTCAGAGGCACAGAGTTTGTAGATTCTCCGTGTCTCTGTGCCTCTGTGTTTATAAAAAACGTGCACTATTTGATGACAGGTTGGTATGAAAACAGATATAGGAGAATTAAAGGACTAAAGGTGTAGATGAATTATTTGTTTGTAGTTCTTTCTTTTCTGATATCAATATGTATCGCCCGAATTATCATTCCGCAGATTTTTTTGATTTCCCTTCGGAAGCGGCTCTTTGATGTTCCCGATGAACGGAAGATTCATAAGCGGGTTGTCCCCCGTCTGGGAGGGGTTGCTTTTTTCCCTACAATCCTTTTTTCTTTCTGTTTTGTGCTTGCCCTTCAAACATTGACTGGATATGGGATTGATTTGAAACAAATTAGACATATACTACCGGAATTTCTGCTGTTTTCCTGCGGCATGACGCTGTTGTATTTAATGGGCATTGAGGATGATTTGGTGGGAGTTCGCTATGCCCAGAAGTTTGTGATTCAGATTTTTTGCGCCTGCCTTTTCCCTTTAGCAGGGCTTTGGATAAATGATTTTTATGGATTGCTGGGTATTCATGCCCTTCCGGCATGGTTGGGTATGCCTTTTACGGTGCTGGCGGTGGTGTTTACGACGAATGCAATCAATTTGATAGATGGGATAGACGGATTGGCTTCGGGACTAAGTGGAGTGACATTGATTATCCTGGGGTGGTTATTTTTGGATAAAGGGTTGTGGACTTACGGATTGCTTGCTTTCTCGGCTTTGGGTGTGCTTGTTCCTTTCTTTTTTTACAATGTGTTTGGTAGTGAAAATCGTTCTCGTAAGATATTTATGGGTGATACGGGGAGTTTGACGTTGGGTTATGTGTTGTCTTTTTTAGCCATCAAGTACAGTCATTATGATGAGACAGTGATGCCTTATGTGGGGAGCGCTTTTTTGATAGCATTCAGTACGCTGATAATTCCGGTGTTTGATGTGGCACGGGTCATATTGATTCGTGCGCGAAACAAGAAGCCATTGTTTGTACCTGATAAGAATCATATTCATCATAAATTTTTGAGTATGGGGTTTAGTACCCGGAGGACAATGGTATTGTTGATACTGCTTTCTTGCGGGTTTAGTTTGGGTAATATTTTGTTGATACCATATATAAATAATACGACGTTATTGGTTGGGAATGTAGGTGTTTGGATAGGGTTGAATATGTGGTGGGATAGGAGGAGGGTTAAGAGTGGAAAGTGGAAAATTGAGAGTTGAAAATGATTTTTCACTCTCAACTCTCTGACTTTTCATTTTCAACTGAAGTTGTAAATGATTACCGAGGTATCAGCTCTTAGTAAGTGGTTTATTTTTCCGTTCATTGTAACGCTGATTGTAATTAATGTATCGGAAGTAGTTGTAATGGTTCCTACTGCGGATAAAGCAACAGTAGTAGGACTAGTGGTGGGACCGCCTATAAGGATGTTTGCATTCAGTTCTACTTCAGTTAGTTTATTTCCTTTTATTTCAAAGATGTTTCCGGCAGTGAGAGTGAATTCTCCACTTCCTTTGGGAACAAAAGTTCCGTTCAAGGTTACATTGGTAACGGAAAAATAAATGTCTTCTTCGTCTTGTTTGCCAGTGGAGCCGGGTACACTGTAATTAGTTACGGGAGTACTTCCATAACTTTTTATGGCTTCTTGCTTTTTCGTTTCGGAGGAATATTTTTGATATATTGTATTTCCCGGTGTGAGCACGATTGACTGGGGTGACAGAAGCGCTTTGTTGGGATGATTGGGGTCTTGCCGACTCCAGATATAGGCGATACCTCCCATTTCGGCATTGGCATCGGTAGCGATATACCCATTGTTTACATAGTATAAACTTTGTGGTACTTGTTCGTAAAGTATATCTGTAGATTCAGTATTAATAACGACATAGTGCAATCTCATAGACATACGCGGTATATTCGTCGGTTCGATAAGGGTCTGTAGATTGTGTACGATAGTAAGCTGGTCTCCCCGACGCACACTGGGGTTGACACTCAGAAGAGCGATAGAGAATTGCCCGACAGTAGTGACGGGGGTTATTGTAAAAGCTTGGGGCAAGCGAATGGACGTAAGAAGAATATCTGCTTGCGTTGTGATTTGAATAGGGTCCAGTAGCCCTTCGGAAATTTGATAAGGCGCCACTACACATGCCTTTTGTTTGGATTCCTCTTTGGTAAGGTAGACTTTTATATGTCCTAAATTCGTTTGAAGAAAATGATTGTAATAGCTCTGTATCTTAGGTATCTCTTGGTAAGAGCCTCTGAGAGAGGTTGCCATGACTTTAAATGTTCTTACGAGGTTGGCGTACTGTACCCGTTGTGCCATTTGTTTAGGAGTACGCGGGTTTTTAGGTTCTCTGTTGATGGAACGTGTTATTTGTTCCCCATTTTTCATGAACACGGAGATGTCTCCGTTCTGTCCTTTAAAATGATCGACTAGTGAATTTGGTTTTAGTTTCATAATACAATTGGTTTTATTATTAGACGATACAAATCTAAGTGAAATAAAATTTCTGTTTTGGAGGGCTTGAAAATCAATATGACGGAAAAAGGATGAAAATTGTGTCATATTGTAAAATTCGATAGGGTAGAATTTGTTGATAATTTTCGCTGGGTTATTCCCCTTGCAATGCAGTAATGGTAGGGTTTAGAGCGGCTTTATAGGGGATGGGTAGGAGATAGATAGGAGATAAGTAGGAGATAGATAGGAGATAAAAATTAGGGGTATTCAAAAGATGTTTACAAATACAAAATGTCTGTTTTTTAACTAAAAAAGTATCATTTTGCTTTTTGAGGTACTTGAATACAGATTTAATGTTTATTATAGGTGTTTTTTGCTATCCTTACATTTGATAGGAGAAATGTAAGGAATAGATACTTTTTTGCTTCGTAACTCTTTATTCATACTGAATGTTCACAGGAGTATAATGTAACAATCTTTTAGAGGGAAAAATATTGCGTAAGAAATAAATGGGTGTGTGATTGGTGGAAAATTGTTACGGTTTGCGAAAGGAAAAGGTGCGGTAGTAATGGCTGGGATGTGGAAAAAGGATTGACAAATTGAAGAGAGAGATGTATGGTATTATTCGGGGAATGTTAAGGAAGTGTAAATGATGAAAGGTTTTTTAATGATTAAGAGGAGAATATGAGGAATGGTTGTGGAATTATATCAAAGGAAAAACTGTGTTTTTAAACGTATATCTTTTTAACCTCCTCAAAAGGGTTAAATGAACTAATACTCTTGAGTGACAAATAGTTCCACGAATAACAGACGCATAGCAAAAAACACTTTCTTTCTATATTTTAGAATGCTATTAACTATGCTCGTATCATTATATACGGTACGTGTAGTGTTAGAGACATTAGGAGAAATAGATTATGGGATTTATAATGTAGTGGGTGGTATTGTAACTATGTTTTCGTTCTTAAGTAGCACAATGGCATCTGCTTCGCAGCGTTTTTTTGCTTTCGAAATAGGAAAAAATAATTTTCAACGGTTAAAAGAAATCTTTAGTCTTACTTTACTTTCTTATATTGGTATTGCACTATTAGTTTTTTTATTAGCAGAAACTTTCGGATTATGGTTCGTAAATACTCAATTGACTATTCCATCGGATAGAATAGATGCTGTCAATTATATATATCAGTTTTCAATTTTATCTTTTATAGTGAGTATATTCTCAACACCTTATCAAGCGATCATAATTGCAAGAGAAAAAATGAATGTTTATGCCTATGTAAGTATTGTAGAATCAATATTGAAGTTATTAATCGTTTATTTATTAGTCCTTTTTTCTTTTGACAAACTCAAATTATATGCTATATTGGTATTTTTTGTAACATTTTTTGTAACATTAATTTATATTTTTTATTGTAGGAGAAATTTTAAAGAAAGTTTTTATTTTTTTTATTGGGAATCGAAAAAAATGATGGAAATAGTATCGTATGCTTGGTGGAATATGATAGGAACTGTTGCAGGCCTTTTGCGAAATCAAGGAGTTAATATATTATTGAATGTATTTTTTGGTCCGGTCGTAAATACAGCAAGGGCTATAGCCTATCAAGTTAATGCCGTCTTGAGTAATTTTTCTAATAATTTTTATATTGCTGTTCACCCTCAGATAATCAAATATTATTCTAGTAAACAATTAGAAGAAATGAATGATCTTGTTTTTAGAAGTTCTAAATTGGCATTTTATTTGGTAATGATATTATTCATCCCGTTAATTTTAGAAACAGAATATATTTTAAGATTATGGTTAAATGATTTGCCCAAACATACAGTAATATTTGTTCAATTAGTAATAATAAATACATTAATTAATGTTTTGAATAACCCTTTAACATGTGCTATACAAGCTACAGGGAAGATTATAATTCTACAATTAACTATTAGTGTGTTAAATTTAACGATTTTGCCGATCTCTTATTTATTTTTACGATGGGGGATGCAACCAGAAATAACCATGATTATTTCAATTTGCATATCAATTCTTTGCTTTTTCCCGAGATTATTACTTGTTAAAAAGTATGTAGGTATTTCAATAATACTTTTCTTTAAGAAGGTTTTATTTGTAGTAATTATAGTTTTTATTTTATCGATTATACCTCCGATAATCATAAATTTAAATATGGAGTCTTCATTATACCGATTTTTACTGGTTACATTAACTGTTCTTTTGTTCTCCATATGGGTGATCTATAAAATAGGACTTACTATTAACGAAAAAAAGCTAAGTAAAGCACTGATTAATAAGTTTATAAAAAGAATTAAGTAAAAAACTTATAATAACATTAAATGATTATCCGTTGTTGCACCTAAATTGATTTTTGTAAGTAACTGCGGCTATTAATAGTCTGTCAAAAAGATTTTCGCCAAAATATCTGCGATTAAATTTATAGCAAAATTCATTGAGATAA
>SNRY01000458.1_pt1 | contig 13769 bp, 14 predicted proteins | sample 4693421 | NCBI WGS metagenome assembly SNRY01 (sample SAMN11003215, study PRJNA524138) | termite gut metagenome | isolation source: Bacteroidetes bacterial symbionts from single cell of protist host amplifed... | host: Streblomastix strix ... | reverse complement strand
ATTATCTCAATGAATTTTGCTATAAATTTAATCGCAGATATTTTGGCGAAAATCTTTTTGACAGACTATTAATAGCCGCAGTTACTTACAAAAATCAATTTAGGTGCAACAACGGATAATCATTAAACGTAAATCTTGCGGATGCTTCAAACGCCCGCATAGTTTCTTCAAACAGCAATGAGTCGTATATCAATATTGTTTTACCCCAGGCAGCAACAGCGCGAAGTTTAGCGGTTTATCCTGCCGGTAGGCTAAAGGCAACCGTGGAACTTCAGACAAAAGAAAAAGAGGGATTCAGAACCATAAAACAATTCGAAGTTGACCGTACCAATTTCAGTGTACAAGTAGGATTTGAACCTTACTCTCCTGTTGCCGTATCATTTCCGGAAATAGAAGCGAAAGAATACCGTGTAGTTTTTCATAACCAACTGAAGGAAGACCTCCAGATTAAACAAATACGACTATCAGGCATTCCAATCATCGAACGGTACGCCGAAAAGACCTTAGCCAAAGTATCACAAGGTACGCTTCCGGAATGGAATCATTACCTTTGGGACGTCCAACCGGAATTGAAAAACTTTACCGTAGCAACTCCTCAACAGATACGGGATATATCGGAATATATGCTTCCGGATGGAACCCTTGCATGGGATGTGCCTGAAGGCAAATGGATTATTATGCGTACCGGAATGGCTTTAACCGGTGTACAAAACGGCCCTGCTTCTCCGGAAGGGACAGGATTAGAGGTAGATAAAATGAATAAAGAGCATATAGCCGCTCATTTCGACGGTTTCTTAGGAGAAATTATAAAACGGATACCGGCAGAAGACCGTCGATCGTGGTGAATCGTTGTAGAAGACAGTTACGAAATGGGAAGTCAGAATTTTACGGATGGTTTCTTTGAGGAATTTAAACGACGGTATGATTATAATGCAGTGCCTTTTTTACCCGTATTCAAAGGGCATATTATAGGTAGCCCCGATATTTCCGACCGTTTCCTCTGGGATGTGCGCCGAATGGTTGCCGACAAGGTTTCGTACGATTATGTAGGTGGACTGCGCGAAATAAGCCATCAACACGGATTTACCACCTGGTTAGAGAATTACGGACACTGGGGATTTCCGGGAGAGTTTTTGCAATACGGCGGACAGTCGGATGAAGTTGCCGGCGAATTTTGGAGCGGAGGTGGTACCAACCGGTACGAAAACAGAGTGGCCGCTTCGTGTGCGCATATCTACGGAAAAAACAACGTATGGGCGGAATCATTCACAAGCGGCGGACCTGCATTTGTGCGTTATTCGGGTGAGATGAAACAACTTGGAGACTGGTCTTTTACCGAAGGTATCAACAGTACGCTCCTGCATGTTTATATTGAGCAGGCGTATGAAGACCGTAATCCGGGTATAGACGCTTGGTTCGGCAATGAATTCAACCGCAAAAACACCTGGTTCAACCAGATGGATTTGTTTACCTTATATCTCAAACGCTGTAACTTCATGCTCCAACAAGGTTTAAGTGTTGCGGATGTAGCCTATTTCATCGGCGAAGACGCTCCCAAAATGACCGGCATACGCAACCCCGAACTACCCAAAGGCTATGATTACGATTACATCAATGCCGAAGTGATTATACGCGATTTATCTGTTAAAGACGGTCGATTGGTATTGCCTCACGGTACCTCATACCGCTTATTGGTATTGCCCCCGTTGGAATCCATGCGTCCGGAAGTGCTTCTGAAAATAGAACAGTTGGTAGCCGACGGAGCCGTAGTGTTGGGACCTCCGCCAAGTCGTTCGCCAAGTATGAAGGGATACCCTGGGGCTGACCTACAGATACAGGAATTAGCCAAAAAAATGTGGGGCGACTTGTCGGTCAAACAACGCACCTATGGGAAAGGCCAAATATGGACGGATATATCCATGGAAGAAGTGCTGACTTCATTAAACGTTATTCCCGATTTATTGCCTGATAATGATGCGGTGTTATACACTCACCACAGATTCGGTAAAAGTGAAATCTATTTTGTATCGAATCAAAGCGAACAACCGGTTACTATTCGTGCCGAATTCCGTGTAAAAGGCTTGCAACCCGAACTTTGGGACGCGCTCACCGGCGTCGTCCGACCACTTCCTGCCTTTGAACAAGCAGGCGAAACAACTTTTGTCCCTCTTCAATTAGATGCCAATGGAAGTGTATTTATCGTTTTCAGAAAAAAAGGAAATCCGGTAGCAAAAGAGTTGGCAGCCAATTTCCCGGAACCCGATATGATTGCTACGGTTGATACGCCTTGGAAAGTTCGTTTTGAATCGGATTCCATCAGACGAGGCCCTGCCGAGTCGGTAATTTTCAATGAATTAAAAGATTGGACGCAATCGGAGGATGAACGTATTCGTTATTTTTCGGGAACGGCAGTATTACAACAAAGGTCACACTTGACGCTATACCCAAAGGGAAACAGCTCTATTTGGACCTTGGAGAGGTTAGCGTCATGGCAAAAATAAAAATTAACGGCGAATACGCGGGCGGTGTATGGACATTCCTCTACAAAGTTGCGGTAAACGGTCTTTTCAGACAAGGCGAAAACACCGTGGAGATAGAGGTTGTGAATACGTGGAAAAATCGCCTGATTGGCGACCGACAACTCCCTGAAAAAAACCGGAAAGTTCAATCCGATTATAGCCAATGGAAAGCCGATAGCCCCTTGCAAAAGTCGGGATTAATAGGCCCGGTTAAGATAACCGGATAATGAAAAATCAATGTAATTATCAGAGATTTAAGAGAATGGAAAGAAACATACCGGAAATTATCTCGGTAGCATACGGCAGTATTCCTAATATTTTTTCTTTCTACAAATTTTATACTGTAAGTTATAATAATATCAGCTGGCTAGCTTAACATGATATAAGCTTTTTAAAATTATTAGTACTGCTTGTCCCCTTTAATAAAGCGGAATGTCGCAACTTAGGTATTTGGATCTATACACAAATTAACCTGACCGAAGGGGACAAGCAGTTTTTTTATTTATTCAGTCTGTTTTACTCATACCCGGAATTCTGTATCAATGAAGGATTGCGTTGGATTTCGTTTGCAGAGATCGGCCACAGTAAATGTTTTTCCTGGAAAATTTGTCCCCATGGATTCAGTGCACCAATTACATTTTCGAAGGTAGCTTTGCCTGGATTGGAATCCAAAGTAACCGGATACAAGCGAGTACGGCAAATATCGTCCCAAATGCGAAATTCAAATACCAGTTCGCGCATGCGTTCGATCCATACTTCCTGTATAAAGGCTTCTTTGGACAATGCACTCAACGATAATTCGATATCGGCACGCGGAGTAGTTGTATAAGCCCGTGCACGTACATCCGTCACATATTTGACCGCTTCAGCCGTTACGCCCTCACTTTGTGCAATGGCTTCGGCAGCAATCAGCAAAACTTCGGCATAACGATAAATGGTGAAATCTTTATTGCAAACGCCGGTGTTTAAAGCCGCATTTTCTTCATACCACAAGTGTGGGGCAGGCGATTTTTCTGCAGGTATTTCATACGTAACAGTCTGCCCCTCCTTTTCATACGTAACGCTGTAAGAGAAGAACTGGTCTTGTTGTGCACGCAGGTCTTTCGTCTTATCATACACATTCATGTATTCTTTTACAGGACGGTAGGCATTGTTTGTGATCGAATACTTATAGACGCTCCAAGTCGAAGCAATGTTAGGCAAACTGGTTTGAATACGCCCGTTATTAGTAGAAATAGGGCTTAAGAACTCAAGGTTATAGATGTATTCCGGGTTGTCGTCCACTGTACGAATCACGTTGTAAGCGCTGGTTTCAGGAGTTCCTCCATTCTCTATGAGCCGATGTTTGCCACTGTTGACCACATCTCTGGCGGCAGCAGCAGCGGCTGCGTAGTTATTGGCCTGCAACGGATACCCGCTCATTTGCAAATACACATGCGCCAATACAGTTTCAGCTGTATATTTACCTATCCGGTGTGCATTATCGCAGAAAGCAACTGCCGGTAAATTGGCAATGGCTTCTGTTAGGTCTTTTACAATCTGGGTATATAATTCACTTGTAGGTATACGTGGTATATACATATCATTCAGTGATTCGTAAGGCTCCAGAATCAAAGGCACATCACCAAAGTAGCGTACCAAATAGAAATAGTTGAAAGCCCTGAAGAATTTAGCTTCTGCCAATAAGGTATTCCTTTCGGAATCGCTTAAATCGGGAGTTGAGGGAATATACTTGATAGCCGTATTGGCTCGTGCAATGCCCGTATAGGCACCATCCCAAACAGCGTCAGTATAATTGGCTATATTAGCAGGTGTGATAGATAGCTTTTGGCTGTAATCACAGATTACTTCCTGTCCTTTATATTCATTATCAAAAAAAACCGGAAAGGAATCCACCGTGAGTAGCTTTTTGAGGCATATATACACCACCGTCTGCATAAAAATTGGGAGCGCCTTGCCTGTACAGTCCATTTACTGCATTTCTTGCATGCGCCGGAGCAGAGAAATTCTGGTCCATACTCATATCGGTTTTAGGATTCTCTTCCAGAAAACTATCGCATGAAGTAAAAGCTACCAAAAATCCCGCACATAAAAAACTTACTATTATTTTTTTCATCGTAATATGATTCTTAAATGATTAATTAAAATGTTACATTCAGACCCAGTGTCCATATTCTTGGTTTCGGATATTGGAAAAAGAACATATTCTGTCCCCATTGGTTATCCCCTTGGGAGGTGCCTTCAGGGTCTAATCCTCTGAAGTTGTTCGAGTGAATAACAAAGGCATTGTTCACGCTCGCATAGATGCGAAGATTTGAAATATTCAATGTTTGTAACGTTTTTCTATCAAAGGCATAACCCAATTGGATCACATTAGCGCGTAAATAAGAACCGTCGCAAACCCAACGGGAATCAAGTTCAGAACTCTGTCCTGAGAGGTTGGCATTACGAATTGCCTGTACCATCGTGTTTGGATTGGTTCCATTGTATCCTTCAGTTAGGATAGTAGCCAATCCACTGGTATAACCAAAACGGTCTTCTCCCGAGTGAGAATATTGCTGTAGGATTTCAATACCTGTCACAAACTGCAAGTCCACCGTTAAATCAAGGTTTTTATAATTGAAGGTATTGATGAAGCTACCAGTCAAGTCGGGAATTCCTTTGCCGAGGATTTTTTTATCTACTGAGCGTTTAGCTTGTCCAACGCGTGCGCCGGCAGCTTTAGCTGCAGCTTCTTCTTCTTGTGTCCATACGCCCAAGCGTTCGTATCCCCAGAATGAACTAACAGATTCGCCTACACGCAGAATTGTTTGACTACCGGATACCCAACTGGGACCAGGAAGGATATCTTCATTGTTTTCACCTAATTTTTCAATTTTATTTTTATTGTAATTCAGATTCAAAGTCGATGTCCATTGGAAGTCTCTCGTTTTTATATTTACAGTGTTCAACAAAAAGTCGATACCTCTATTAGATACTTCACCAATATTGTCGGTCACGGAACTATAACCTGTAGAATGAGGAACAGGACGATCAAGCAACAAATCATTTGTGAGTTTATAGTAATAAGATAAATCGAGAGACAAACGATTTCTAAACAGATTCAAGTTTAAACCTAAATCATACTGACCTGTTTTTTCCCATTTCAAATCCGGATTGGCTAAACGATTCGGGTAGAAAATAGATTGACGTTGTGCATCAATCAAAGCGGTACTGGCGCCTACCATTGCTAAAGAGCGATAGGTACCGATTTCGGAGTTGCCCGTTACGCCGTAGCTGGTATGTAGCTTCAATTGATCGATATAAGATACGTCTGCCAAAAAGCTTTCATTGGAAAGAATCCATCCTAAACCAACTGCAGGGAAGAAAGCATATTTATTATTATAACCAAATTTGGAAGAACCGTCCATACGAGCGGTAACCGTAGCTAAATAGCGGTCGTAATAGGTATAGGAGGCTCTCAGGAAATAGGAATTCATTGACCATTCATCGTAAGAGGAGGATGGGGGATCAGGAATCGTGGCTACGCCTAAATTGTTATAACCATAAAAATCATCGGAGAATCCGCGAGTTGTGAGGCTTGAAGATCCAACGGTTCTGCGCTGCCAGGTTAAACCGGCTACTGCGTTGATTCGATGTTTCCCAAAAATATTGGTATAATTTAAAAAGTTTTCCTGTTGCCAAAGTAATACTTGCGTATCACTCATATATGCATATCCGGTAGGAAACGAAATATTGATTAGGTCGGTCGGATTATACTCTTTCCATTTACGCCAATGCGCATCAACTCCAAATTGAGTTCTGAAATCCAGTCCAGGCAATAAGTGAAATATTAAGGCTGCGTTACCGAATATTTGCGTTCTCAGGCGCAAACGTTGTTGTGCGCTTAATAAATGTACGGGATTAGCCATTGCTTCAAACGAAAAGTCGTCGGTTGATTGAGAGTTCGACCATGTGCCGTCGGGCCATTTTACAGGGAAAATAGGTGGCATTTCAATCATGGTACGGCGAGCTACTTGACTACCGCCACCTTCATCGGTATCGTTCTGCCAGGTATGATTCACCAAGAGATTGATAGCCGTTGATAACCATTTGGTAGGTTGAGCATCGTAAGTCAACCTGCCGTTCAAACGTTTCATATACGTATTGAGCATCACCCCTTCTTGGTCTGTGTAATTCAGAAAAGCTCCGGAAGAAGAGTTACTTCCTCCTTGCTGTATTGATAGCTGGTGGTTGTGCGAGATAGCTGTACGGGTGGCTTCCGCCTGCCAATCAGTATCATATAGAGGCTTTCCGCTGGCATCAAATAATCTCGGATCATTCACGCTGAAGGTCTGCGTTCCTCCATACCATTTCAGGTCGTTTTCGAAAGATACTTTCATAGCTTCCATAAATTGAGCAGAATTCATGGTTTCCATCTTGCTGGCTGGAGTAGATACGCTCATATAACCGTCATAGCTAATTTTGCTCTTAGTAACATCTCCGCTCAACCCGCGTTTGGAAGTAACCAATATAACGCCATTGGCTCCACGAGCTCCGTAAATAGCGGTTGCCGACGCATCTTTCAATACTTCAACGCGCTCTATATCATTAGGGTTCAGGAATTGAAAATCTTCCATTACCACACCGTCAACCACGTACAGCGGGTTTGACGACGAATTGATTGTACCAATACCACGAATAATAACGCGTGTCGGACCGCCGGGCTGTCCGGAATTGGTAAAGATGTTTACCCCAGAAGCTTTCCCTTTCAATCCTGCCAGTGCATTAAAGGAAGAATTTTTTAAAATATCATCGGCTGTTGCTACGGAAATAGAACCGGTTACGTCCGACTTGCGTTGCGTGCCATAACCCACTACGACAATTTCTTCAAGTGCCTGTGAGTCTTCCGTTAAAGAAATAGTAAGAGTTGATTGGTTACCAACCGTAACTTCTTTAGTCTGAAAGCCGATATAGGATACCACCAGGATTGCATTGACCGGTACGCCGGATAAGGTATAATTTCCGTTTACATCCGTCACCGTACCATTGATCGTTCCTCGTACAAGAACATTTGCACCAATAATCGGTTCACCATTGTTATCGGTTATAATTCCCTTAACAGTTCGATATTGTTGGGTAATAGTAGTAACCGTTGCCGGTAAACTCTTCTCTTCCACCTGATTGATAAAGTTTGTGTTTGCGGCAAAAGATGCGGACATGCAAAAGAAAAGAAGTAACGTTGAAATTTTCATAATATTCAGAAATTTCTTAACGTGATAATTTTGAAATAATAAAAGATCAGACAAAGGATCGTTTTTCATAACTTTGCTTCATTTAATATTGTTAATACTTTAATACTTAATTGATTGGAGATTTTAAGGTTAATACCTCGCTTGTAGAATGTTCCAATGCTTACATTTTTAGGGTCTCTTTTTTCAACATAGGCAATTACATATTTTTTAGTTATACATTTAGTATGGTTCTCAAGTATTTCTTATACGAATCGTAGTGGGGGTTCAAATTGAATGTACTCAAACGAAACGTGCCACTAAACGACCATTTTTTGACACATGAAAAGATGAACGATATCTTATTTGTCGCAAGACCAAAAGGAGTTATTCCGAAAAAAGTTTGATTGTTTAACCTTAAATTTAGAATTTGCCTATGAGTTTATGTTGTGTTTATTGATCTCTTTTAACGAATTAGATGTCTATTCGTTATGAAACTGTATGCTTACTTTAATAATTAAAACAAAGAAATATGAGAAAATCGTTTTTTAACAAGCAACTAATTGAAAGTTACACGTATAAAAGTGTCACATGTGTGTATATTCTACTTTTGTTTTTATGTTCAACTACAGTTTTTTCCCAAAACATTGCAATTTCGAGAACATTGACTGATACTTCCGGGGAGGTGCTGATTGGTGTGAATGTATCAGTGAAAGGAATTACCAATGGTACGATTACTGATCTTAGGGATTGTAAAGAAATAATTGGTACATTTGCAAGAAACCCAAATGGACACAGACCTCCAATCAAAATTTGCAAGCTTATTACCGCATTTGTATGAACCTGCAGCACGTTTATATTTGGGAAGCGAAGCCTTAAGTTTAGGTCTCGGCGGCAAACAGAAAGTAAGCCGTTTGGCGGGTGTGAGCCGGGTACGGACCGACAAGGGCATAGAGGCATTAATCTCTCCTGCCCCCTCCGGCTCCCTGCGTACAGAACAAAGAATCAGGAAAAAAAGCGGCTGTCGTAAATTGTTAAAAGAAAAAGAGGGAGGACTTATGGAAGCCCTGGAAGCCGTCATTCCCCCTCATACACGGGGAGACCCGATGAATCCGTTGTTATGGGCAAGCAATAGTTTGCGTCATATAGAAAAAGCGTTGGTGGGAAAAGGTTATAAAGTCAGTCATGTAACCATCGGGGAATTGTTGAAATCCCTGGGATACGGTTTACAGGCAAACAGAAAGACAGCTGAAGGCTCAAGCACCCCTGAGAGGGACAAACAATTTGAATATATCAATACCGCAGCCTTAACTTTTATGAGCAGCGGCGCTCCTGTCATATCTGTCGATTGTAAGAAAAAGGAATTGATAGGGAATTACAAAAATCAAGGAGGTGAATGGGAAGAGAAAAAGCATTCCCCTGCGGTGAAAGAGTATGATTTTGCAGCCAAGGCATCAGGCAAAGCCGTTCCGTATGGCGTATATGACATTGCCCAAAATCAAGCTTGGGTGAGTGTTGGAATACGCAGTGCCACCGCAGCCTTTGCGGTGAACACGCTAAGGACACGGTGGCAACAAATGGGTAGGGAACACTATCCTGATTCGAAAAAACTGATGATAACGGCAGACGGCGTTGGAAGTAACAGTTCCTCAAGCCGTTTGCGGAAGAAGGAATGACAACAATCGGCAACTGAAACAGGCTTGGAAATAAGTGTATGCCATTTGCCTCCGGGAACAGGCAAGGGGAATAAAATAGAACACCGCTTGTTTTCTTTTATTACCATGAATTGGAGAGCCAAACCATTGATTAGTTTGGAAGTCATAGTGAATCTTATGGCGAACACAACAACAGAAAAAGGCTTGAAAGTAAAGGCAGGTGGCAGATAAGAATTGTTATGAAAAAGGCATAAAAATATCGGAGGGGGAGATGAAAAATAGTCATCTCTTTCACAATGAACATAGAGGTGAATGGAATTATAAAATATCGCACTGATATGTATCACTTATTTTTTTATAAGTATGTCATCAACATTAGTTTGTATTAAAGCGTTTAAAATTAATTTTAAGTTCATACCCCAAATTCTCAAGTGCTCTATCGGTTGCGTAAAACAAAGTTTCTTTCTCTATATAATCTTCCGGCACTATCCATTCCTTCTTCAACTTACGCCAAATGGTTTCGGCAATATTCAGATGAGGAGAACAGGGAGGCGGAAAGTACAGAAACAATCCTCTATGCTGCCAATAGGGTATCCTCTTTCGAATGATATTGGCTTTATGTATGCTGGCATTATCCAATATAACAACAGTTTCCTTATTAATTTTAAGAGAAAATTCTTCCGGATATTCCAATATGAACCGGGCGTTTATGTTTTGTTCCGCAGTTGCCCGGTAGCATTTACTTTGCCGGTTTATAAGCCCAAAACAGTTTATCCGTTCGGCTTTTTGACTAAGCATACAAACTTCTTCATGGGGAAATTGCCGGCCATAGGGAACATAACCTTTAGTACATACCTGAGATTCATCTCCATAAAGAAGCTCTATCTTCCCCTCCTGACTCAATTTCTCAAATTCTTTGAGTTGTTCCAATTAATATTCATAATAAGCCGGCCGGGGCTTGCCCTTACGGCGAAGTCTTATGCGTTTGTATCTTACACCGGACTTTTTAAGAAGCGGACAAGTGTACTCCGGATTACAGATTTCACGCTTTGCAATGACTTTGTTGCAACGATAGTCAAGACGGTATTTTTCTTATCTATCGTTGCATAGCACATTAACCTACTTTGTAAGCATCGGACATACCTATCCCAGTGAATTTATTTAATGTCAAACAGTTGAGCTTGACTTCCGTTTTCTGATTTTCAACTGTTCCGGCATCCAATTCTCCGCCGAAAATGGTTTTGTAACGGAACATCACCACTTCGTTGAGACTTCGTCGATGATAGCTGTTTTGTTTTTTCCATGATTCCGAGCCGTGTTTGTGTATGTATTCCACCGCCCCATTACGCTGAATCAAATAATCCGGAAAAGGCTTTTTTCCGTTGGCTTTTTGTATCACCGCATTCTTAGGAGGTGGAATAATTTGCTCTATGCCACTGCCTAACACCTCCCTGAAACCAAACTTGTCATACGCCCCATCTCCATGAAAACGAAGTATATTATCGGTTTTTCCTTCCGGCATCTTGCTTCCTACAGTGGCATCATCTTCCTCATTGCCGGTTAATTCAACGGATAGTATTTCCTGCGTATCAAGGTCTATGCAAATAGGAAGTTTTCGCCATGTCCGACGCTTTGAAAAACCATGTTTATGCACTTTCCATTCCCCTTCTCCATACACCTTCAATCCTGTCGAATCTATGCCTATAGTTAATGCTTCTCCTGATTCCAACCGGTTACTTATGGCTACCGGCAGACTCTTCTGGCGACGGCAAAGGGTGCTGTAGTCCAGTACGGCGAAATGATTCTTGCCCATCAGAAAAAACAGACTTTGAATAAAACCCGTGCTTTGACGCAGCTTTAGACCATAGTTGAATTTCAGTAACAGACAACATTGAATAATACTGTCTGAATAGGTTTGTGCGCCAACTTCCTTTGGCTTTTTACTCACATATTCCCATTCTTCTATCACCGAATCTTCTAACCATATGCTTAAACTGCCTCGTTGACACAAACTTTTGTTATAGCTTTTCCAATTCCTAATTTTATATTTATTTTTGTCCCGGGTTATTGGTGAGGTACTCATGTATCTACTTTTTTGAGGTTGTTAATACAAAAATACACCTATAACCCTTTTTATACTATATTTAGGAAGTTAATACCATTATAATATCGTTGCAACAAAGTCCTATTAAATTAAAGTAAAAAAAGGAGGGGTAATGCATGCATCTCTCTTTGTTTTAATATCTTTGCATGCTTCTTAGTAAATTAGACTAAAAACAGTATGAAACAATTACATTTTTTTGTGGTAGCAGCAGTAGCTATTTTCATGGGACTCGGTTTTGCTTCGTGCCTTGGCACCGGCGATAATAATGGAGAACAACAGGTTACGAGAGCCGATTTGGCTACAGTAGAATTCGTTGGTTACATGGACATGGATTATTTTTTCAGATTGGATACAGGGGAAAAATTAATACCCATTTCGGGAATTAGTAATGTATCGGTATTGGAAGGAGTGAAAAGAATATTTATCATTTATGTTTTTGAAAGTATAGAAGAAATTAATGAGCAAGCGTTGATAAGCGATCCTACTCAAAGAGAATATCATGTAAGTATTACTTATGCTACGAATTTGGAAGATAATCGCAATGTAGCCAACTTGAGTACGCATGATACAGCCAATCTGGGCGATTCCTTGACAACGAAATACTATGCTCCAATCAAAAGCATAGATAGTTTAAGAATTAAAGATGACTACCTGACCGCTTGGATAAATTATAATATGAGTGGGGAGAAATTCCACTTTTTTACTCTTTTCAGATACCGAGATGATGCCTTGAGATTGGGGAAAAACGATGCACCGGATACATTAGATGTGTATTTAGGGCATAACGTCAATGGTGATTCATACTATAATACGACTTCGGCGAATTTAGCTCAAAGCAATATGGGGTATGCCCCGTTATATTTCAAAGCATTTAATATCACAAGCGTGATACGTAATGTGTCCGATGAGATTGATACTTCAAACCTTGTGCTGAAAGTAATTACCCGGCAAACTTCCACCGGCAATGATACCATAAATGTATCTTACCCTGTGAAATATAATTTCTAATCTAATTTGAGATATTGAATTACAAAGAATTATTCAGAATAGCCCTTTTACTTGTTTCCTCCCCGGCACGCGCTTGGGAGGAAATTCGTTTAGAGGATAAACAAAAAGTGTTTTCAGCTTTTGTTTATCCCATGATTGGTTTGTGCGGTTTTTCTGTCTTTATTCATTCTTTGTGGAAGAGGGGTTGGAGCAGTCCGGAAAGCTTTCAAGCGGCGATGATTGAATGTTGTTCCGTAGCAGTGTCTTTGTTCGGAGGATATTTTTTAGCTGCCTTTGTGATTAATCAACTTGGCATCCGGAGATTTCGTTTGGAAAATGATATACCGCTGATGCGACAATTTGGCGGTTATGCGTTAGTGGTTACTTTCCTGATTCAAATAGTTATCGGATTGTTTCCCGAATTTCGTATCATAGGTTGGATATTCCAATTTTATATTATGTATGTGGTATGGGAGGGCGTTCCTGTGGTAATAAAGAAGATAGAAGAAAAAGATAGACTGCCGTTTACGATATTAACTTCCATCATACTCGTAGCTTGCCCGACATTTATTCAAGTGTTTTTTAAGATATTGACGGCTGTATTTTACTAAATTTTCCTCTGAAAATGAACCAAGCCCCCATAAATATAAAGAATAAACGTGCGACCTTCGATTATGAACTGACGGAGACTTATACGGCAGGTATTGTGCTTACGGGTACGGAAATTAAATCCGTGCGTATGGGGAAAGCAAGTTTAGTAGATACTTTTTGTTATTTCTCAAAAGGAGAACTTTGGGTAAAGAACATGCACATAGCCGAATACTTCTATGGTTCGTATAACAATCATACCACCCGTCGCGATCGTAAACTACTGTTGAGCAAAAAAGAATTGAATAAATTGGAACGTGGTATAAGAGAAACCAGTTTTACTGTTATTCCCGTTCGTATGTTTCTAAATGAGAAAGGATTGGCGAAAGTTGTCATAGCTTTGGCTAAAGGAAAGAAGTTGTATGATAAGCGTCAATCTTTGAAGGAAAAAGACGATCGTCGCGAAATGGATCGTATGTTTAAACGGTAAACATGAAAGATATTCCTCAACGCTTGCTCAAGTGCGTCAAGCAGGCATTACCCAGATCAGCTAAAATGTGTATATGGCTGATTAAAATTATTCACCGCATTAGAGTCATCTAACGAGAGTTTCCCTTCTTCTACCATATCTGCTATAATAGCTCCGCCATAAGCCAGTCCTACCAAATTACCCACAATCCATAGGAAAGGAGAGCTGGGTGGTAAT
>SNRY01000456.1_pt1 | contig 13827 bp, 12 predicted proteins | sample 4693421 | NCBI WGS metagenome assembly SNRY01 (sample SAMN11003215, study PRJNA524138) | termite gut metagenome | isolation source: Bacteroidetes bacterial symbionts from single cell of protist host amplifed... | host: Streblomastix strix ... | reverse complement strand
ATTCGGGAACGAGTGTTCGTTCTAAAAGTAAAGTGTCGCACCGTGCAGACAAAAGCATAAAAGTTCTTTTACATTTGGCGGCATTGTCGGTTGCCACGCGAAAAAAGGACGGAGAACTGCGAGAGTATTACACCCGAAAAGTGGCCAAAGGAAAAAATAAAATGTCGGCCTTAAACGCCGTCAGAGCAAAACTTGTATTGAGAATGTTTGCAGTAATAAAACTTAACAAAGTTTATGAGAAAAATTATCACTTTGCCCTTGCGTAAATCATAAGAAGAACTCACGTTGTAAGGTAAAATTCGTTATTTAGGGGGCGCCTCATAGAGTGTTTAGTTATTTCAGATAAAATGCGACTTAGCTTCTCAATGGTTTCCAGTAGGGAAATTATCCGTTCGTCTGACTGATCTATTAAACTGTGTTTCATTGGGCTGTCATTTTTTTAATATGGTTATTGATGAAAGTTTCTACATCTTTAGGTCGATAATAAATTTTGTGTTCAATCATTGTAAAAGCTATTTTGCTGGTATCACGTAATGTTTGCAATGTACGCTTACTGATACCAATGATTTCACAAACCTCTTGATTGTCTAACCATTTTTCCAAAATAGTATCTTTTCCGTTGCGTATCTTGCTGGCTTCATTCACTAAACGATTTAACTTCTCAAGCAGCAAATCAAATAAAGCTTCATCCATAATTATGAATTCCATATTGTTGTTTGTTTTTATGTGTAGCAAACAGGAACTTCAATCCTGACATAACAGACACTAATTATTACTTTGTGATTAAATGCAAGCCGACCTAAGCATGTTAGCTATGTCCGGTAATACGTTTTCTTTTATTGATCTCTGATTCTATGAGCTTTTCCCATGGCTCCACTCTTCCGGAGGATATGTCCCGCATGGCTTTACACAAACGACAGTTCCGTACTCCTTGCGAAATTACGATTGACCATAGTAGCCAGCTTATTGTGAAGATTTAGAGCTGATCCAAAGCGCTTAATGAGGGGAAGACAAGTGAATCAATGAAGAAGAATTTGATAAAAAATATAGTTTATTTTGGCAATCTAAGAATTTTGAGTAAATTTGCTTTCAATATTGAGTAAATTATTTCATGATGTACAAACGTTCTTATTTGAAGCAGCTTAAATCAAGAATAGAAGAGCCGCGAAAGTTTATTCAGGTGATCCTTGGCCCTCGCCAAGTGGGTAAAACCACTATGGTAAACCAATTGTTATCTCAGTTATCCATCTCATATGTATATGAGTCTGCTGATGCTATTGCAGCAACTAACTCGGCTTGGCTGATGCAAGCCTGGGAGACAGCCCGGCTGAAAATGAAAGCCTCCGGCGCTTCGGAATATCTCCTTGTGATTGATGAAATACAAAAGATAGATAATTGGAGCGAAGTTGTCAAGCAGCAATGGGATAAGGATACACGTGAGAACATAAATATTAAGGTTATTCTGTTGGGTTCTTCTCGTCTTCTTATTCAGAAAGGTTTAACAGAATCGTTGGCCGGACGCTTTGAGACGTTTTATCTTGGTCACTGGTCATTTGCCGAAATGGAAACTGCATTTGGTTGGTCAATTGAGCAATATATTTATTTTGGAGGATACCCAGGTTCTGCGTTGTTGATCAATGATGAAGAACGTTGGAAAAGCTACATAAAAGATTCTTTGATAGAAACCAGTATTTCCAAAGATATTTTAATGCTGACACGGGTCGATAAGCCTGCCTTACTGAAACGGTTATTTGAGTTAGGCTGTCTATATTCAGGGCAAATTCTATCATATACCAAAATTATAGGACAGTTACAGGATGCCGGGAATACAACGACTTTGGCAAACTACCTTAAATTATTATCTGATTGCGGTTTGTTAGGTGGGCTGGAAAAATATGCCGGAAGTGTAATCCGCCAACGGTCATCCAGTCCGAAGTTTCAAGTATATAATAACGCATTACTAACATCACAAGATGATGAAATCTATTCGACTGCCATTGTAAACCCAAAGTTGTGGGGCAGATTGGTTGAATCATCTGTTGGCGCTCATTTACTCAATCATGCTGTTTCCGAACGCTATAATCTCCATTATTGGCGAGAGGGCAATAATGAAGTCGACTTCATACTTGAGAAAGGAGATAAGGTGATAGGATTGGAAGTAAAAAGCGGTGCCAGCGCAGACAACGAAGGTATGGGGATATTTAATGCAAAATTTCATCCCGATAAAATGTTACTGGTCGGTACTGGCGGGATTCCTTATGAGGATTTTTTGAAGATTAATCCGAAAGAGTTGTTTTAGACAATATAAACATGCGAATATGGAAATATTAACACACGATCCGTCGGAATACATCCGTGGTATTCAATAAATCTTAATCTCTGACAAGAAAAAAATAGGTTTTCTTTTTGGGGCAGGAAGTTCTTTGGCTTCCAAAAATGAGAAATCACTTATTGTACCTGCAATAGGAAAAATGACAGAAGAAATCGTTAAAAAAGTCGGAGAGAAGAATAAAAAATATAAGGATGCTCTTGAAGAAATCAATGAAGAATTGGGAGCTGAAAATTACAATCTCGAAACAATACTCTCTAACCTAGAACAAAAATTTTCTTTCATTGGCAAAGGAACGTTAAATTCTATGAAACAAGCGGATTTTTCGAACTTAATTAAGGAAATCAAGAAAGGAGTCAGAGAAAAAATTAGCGTTCACAAAAATAGTGAGGATAAAATTGTCGCAAAAGATATTGTTAATGAATTGGTACAAGCAGATTTTGCTAGTTGGATTGGTCAAGCAGAAAGGAAGTACCCTATTGAAATATTCACAACAAATTATGATTTTTTATTTGAATTAGGATTAGAGCACAAAGAGGTGCCGTATTATGATGGATTTTGTGGAAGCCTCAGAGCATTTTTCAATCCTGAATCTGTAGAAGATTTTTCTTTTTTGCCAAAACAAACTAAACTTTGGAAAATTCATGGTTCTTTAGGGTGGCATTTTGATAAGGATACAGAAAAAATATTGAGGGTTTCTCCTGATGATGACGATATCCTGATTTATCCGTCAACTCTGAAATATAAAGATTCGAAAAAACAACCTTATGAAAGTCTTTTAGATCGGCTATCTAATTTTCTTAAACAAGATGACTCAATACTAATAACTTGTGGTTATTCTTGGGGTGATGAGCATATCAACTCTCGTATAATATCTGCATTAAAAACAAAAACTACCTCCCATGTAATAGGGTTAATTTTTGATAAATATGATTTGATTAAAGAAGAATCTAATATAACAAGAATCGGAAGAGAAAATTCTAAAATATCTGTATACGCTTCCAGGTCAGCTGTTATTGGCTGTAACTTCGGAGAGTGGGTTTTGAAATCAGAACCGTCTAAAGACGATACCGTAACTCTTAATCTTTATTTTGATGAGGATGCCTATACTGATCCAACAGAAGAATTAGAAAAAGAAGTTAAAGGTGAAGAAATTTGGACAGGAAAGGGGGAATTTATATTACCTGATTTTAGCAAACTTGTTAGATTTCTAAATTCAATGATAAGTGACAATGAAATAAAAAAGATTGGTCAGAATGTCAAAAAACAAGATAACTGAAATAGGTGAAATAGATAGTATTAGCAGGAATAATATTTCTGTTAAACTTTTCGACAGTATTAAATCCAATATGCCTATTATTGACGGGGTTGTATATCGTGTAGGACAAATTGGCTCTTTTGTTAGAATACCTTTAGGATATGCTAATTTATATGGAATAGTAACCCAAATCGGCTCTGCAGCAATCCCTGAAAATTTGAGAGAAATTGTCGCAAAGGATTATGAACAATTGAAAAACACAAGATGGATAAATATTGTTTTAGCAGGAGAACAGGTTGGGAAACGGTTTGAAAGAGGAGTTACACAATATCCAACAACAGGAGATAAAGTTCATTTAGTAACAATCAATGATCTTGACATAATATATGGAGGATATGAAGAGTCTAATTCAATAACCGTTGGAAACATAAGTGTTTCTGAAAGTTTAGATGCTAAAATAGATTTAGATAAATTAATATCAAGACATTGCGCTATTGTTGGCCCAACAGGCAGTGGAAAATCAAACTCTGTATCTGTATTGTTAGAATCGCTTGCAAGTAGAAAATTTCCGAGCTCAAGAGTTTTAGTTATAGATCCGCATGGGGAATATAATGACGCTTTATCAAAGTTCTCTAAGGTTATAGAAATAAATTCCATAGAGGAAGACAATAAATTGCATATACCTTTTTGGGCACTTCCCTTTAATGAACTAATGAAGATATTTTCTGGAAATTTGTCTGAACAAAACAGAGAATATGTAAGGGAGAAGGTTGTAAAAGCAAAAATTGAGAGTGCAGAAAAAAACGAAATCGAAGTACAAAAGGAGTCAATTACTGCCGATTCTCCAATTCCTTTCAGTATAAAAAGGCTTTGGTTTGAATTAGATGATTTTGAACGACAAACCTTTCAAACTGACAGAATAACAATTACAGCTAAAACGGTAGAGGGTGATATTGAAACACTAAAATCGAATGAATATCAACCCGCAGGATTAGGAAGTAGTGCCCCTTTCTTAAATCAAAAAGCAAAAGGATTGCTTAGCTTCTTAGATAGCATGAGAAATAAGCTCAACGATGGTAGTTACGCCTTTCTATTTTCTCCGGGCAAGTTAACACCCAATAAAGACGGTAAAATTGAGGAAGACTTGGACACAACGTTTCTTAAATGGTTAGGAAATGATTTGCCAATAACAATTCTAGACTTATCAGGAATCCCTAGCGAAATAATGTCTTCGATATCTGGAACGTTGCTGAAAATCATTTATGATGGCTTATTTTGGGGTGTAAACACAAAAGTAGGTGGAAAGAATCAACCATTGTTAATAGTATTAGAAGAAGCACATAGCTACTTGAAAGCAGGAGAGCATTCAATATCTTCAAGAACTGTTCAAATGATTGCTAAAGAAGGGCGAAAATATGGAGTTGGATTATTGTTGGTAACACAAAGGCCTTCCGAGTTGGATGAAACTGTTTTAAGCCAATGCGGAACAATAGTAGCTTTACGAATGAATAATTCAAAAGATAGAGGTCATATACGCTCCGCAGTGCAAGATGAACTGCAAAGTATGGTAGATTTATTGCCATGCTTGAGAACGGGAGAAGCTTTGATATCAGGCGAAGCGGTAAAAATACCTTCTCGTGTAAAATTTTTCAAGATAGCAAATGCTCCTAAAAGTTCAGATCCCAAACCCTCTGAGAAATGGTTGAATGAAATCGATAACCCACGTCAAGAATACAATAAATTATTGGAGTCTTGGCGTAATAAAAATTACAAAATATGAATTTACCAGAAATGAAGCCAGTTAGCTCTTCAAACATTGGAAGTATTGGTTATGATGAGCAAAATCAAATCGTTTATGTTCGTTTTTTAAACGATAGTATCTACATATATAAAGGAGTTCCTGAGTTTGAGTTTCAAAACTTATTGGAAGCGCCTTCCCATGGTTCTTATTTACATAGGAATTTTAAAAATGTATATCCATATGAAAGGATAGGATAATGTCAACAATAAAATTGAACCAACAACTCAACCGTGTTGAAATAAAGGGGTTCGAAATCGAGAATCCAATTGTTTTTAACTATTTCAACAATCTTTCGGCAAACGAGCGAGATGAAAAACTCTTGCGTGCCATATACATTGGAGTATTAGCTTTAATGGAAGATAGAATTTCTTCTTTTTTGTCTAAAACATCCAACGAACTGGGTACAGAACTCGAAAGTCTTAAAATGATATTCGAGATGAAAAAGGAACTTTTTTACAAATCTACCATAAAAGGAATTTTGGCAGAAGACGAAATAGCTGAATTCCTGAACAACTATTTTCAAGAAAAGCGGTTAAAAGACAGAGCCATGCTTACAGGCAATACAACAGGCAATATCGCAAAAAACAAAACAGGAGATATTGTTTGTGAAGTCAATGGAGATAGTAATCTGAGAATTGTTATTGAGTGTAAATTCGATAAAAGTATTCGTTTGGGAGAAGTAGAATCCAAAGATATTTTTATTCGAAAAACCGATACCGCTTGGAGTCAGTTGATTGAGGCGGAAGCAAACAGAGAAGGAAAAGTAAGTATTATTGTTTTTGATAGGTCATTGGTTGATAATTCTATTCTTAAATATGCTGAAAATGTTGGCTTCATTTCTAATATAGGATTCATTGCGGTTGTAGATTCCCAAAAGGGCGACTATTCAAATTTGTCTATTGCATATATGTTAGCTCGTGATATTGCTCTAAATGCAAAACAAGTTGACTTAGACAAAAACTTATTGGCAATTCTTGTAAATCGAATTATAAAGGATATTAATGAAGTTTCGTCCATAAAATCACTTGTCTACAACAATATTGAAAACAACAAGGCAATCTTAAGGCAACTAGAAAAATCTATCTTGCTTATGGAATTTAATCAAGAGTATATGAAAAAGTTCTTGATAGATGGAACTTTAACAAAAAAAGACTTGCTTGATTTTTATTCAGGAGAAGATATCAAAGATAAATATCGAATCATAGAGAAAGATATTGAAGACGAAGTTAACAACAAGTAGATTTTTCTAACCCGTCTATGCCCATGGACTACCAGAAATTGGAAATACAATTAAAAAGCGCTCCGAGCCTCAAGTTATTGCGGTCTCGGAACGCACCGCTCATCTTATCCTTTTTATATTCCCAATTCAAAGAACAAGGCGAAATTAGTATCCAAAATGAAAAACTGATAAGTCAATTAGCATGGTATTTAGAAGAATTGAATTATTCCGATGAAGACGATGACCTGACATCGTTTGGATCGGACAATTATGAAAGAGCCAAAAAGTATATTGAATCATGGACGAATGACAATTTTCTACGGAACTACATGGACGATACAGAAAAAACAATTTATAATGTTTTGACTCAGCATACTGAACGTGTTTTCCAAATGTTAGATATATTGCAGGAACGAAAGTTTGTCGGGACGGAATCAAAATTCAAAGATATTTTTCACAAATTGAAAGAATTAGTCGACAACAATACAGAAGACCCGAAAAAGAAAATTGAAGAACTTGAAGAACGAAAAAAGAAGATAGATGAAGAAATTCGTCGGATACGACGGGATGGAAATGTTGCAAAATTTGAAGATTATCAAATACAATCTCGTTTTGAAAATATTTCCCGATTAACAAACGAGTTAATTGGTGATTTTAAGGAAGTCGAGGATATCTTCAAAATGATTACAAGAGATATTTATGAAAAACAAAGCCAATATGATTTGTCTAAAGGAAGAATATTGCACTATACATTCGATGCCTTAGATACCCTCAAAGAGAGTGATCAAGGAAAAAGTTTTTATGCTTTCTGGAACTTTTTGATTGACGAAGACAGTCAAGAGACATTAAAAACATTGATTAAACAGGTCTCTGATATTTTAGAAGACAGAGGTATTGAATACAATAATCGCAACCTGAAACGAATTAAAACTATTTTGTTTCAATCGGGCAGAAAGGTTTTGGACAGCAATAATCTATTAGCAGAAAAGTTAACACGGGTTGTTGCAGAAAAACATTTATTAGAAAGTCGGAAAATAAGAGAAACAATAGCAGAGATTAAGCAAATTTCACTTCGCCTGATTGAACATAAAATTCCTGAATATTATGGAATTGAAATAGAATTAGGGGCAAATATAGATATGCCGATGGAACGAAAATTGGGAGAAGAAAAAGTTATTCCCGAATTTAATGTAATTCCTGAAACATTCAATTCAAAAGCCGATTTAGAAAGCATGAGCAATCTTTTCAACCCCGACTCTATTAATATAAAAGAACTGATTGGAAATATAAACTCATTGCTGACTGACAAACAGCAAGTAACACTTGGCTAGGTAATAGAAAAATATCCGGTTAGCAAAGGGCTAAGTGAACTCATTGGTTATATTTCTCTAATTAACTCTTCTGAGAAATATTTTGTAAATGAAGAAATTTCAGACCTGTTGCTTTTTGATGTCGAAAAGAATAAATATCTGAAAATACCTCAAATAATATATTGTCGATAATGGAAAATACAGATACTAGGATTTTACCTTATGCCCCTGTGATAGTAAAACTCTTACAAGGTGCTATTTATTCCGAAGATAAACTGTGGGATGAATTAATCTTACATCAAACTCCAATTGACCGCTTTTTCAGACAGATAGGAGTAGAACTTATAGTTGAAGAAAAAGACGGATACGTATTTTTAAGGCAAAAAGAAGACGAGGAAGGGAAAACGATTGGATTAATCCGACGGATGCCTTTAACATACGAGCAAACATTACTTTGTGTGTTGCTTCGGGAATGGTTGGATGAATTTGAAGTTACTGATACGGAAACACGGAATTTGTACATCACGCATAAGCAATTTAGAGAACGAATCGAAATGTTTTTTAAAGAAAAATCAAATCAGGCTAAGCTACTGAGAAATTTAGACACCTTGATAAAAGATATGCTGAATCTTGATTTCCTTAAAAAAATAGAAGATACTCCATATCCCGATGAGAGAAAATATGAAGTTCGCCGTATTATTAAGTCGAAAATTACAGCCGACAAATTATTTGAGTTCAAACAAAAACTAACCAATTATGAATCACAATTATAGTTTGTTTAGTACTCAATCATCGGAAGCCGGTTATCGACTTCAGCGGGTTGAAATATTTAATTGGGGCGTATTTGATAAACAAATATTCAGTATATCTCCGGAAGGAAACACCAGCCTATTAACAGGAGCTAATGGAGCGGGTAAAACAACTTATTTGGAAGCAATCCTGACCCTTTTGGTTCCGGAACGGCGTATGCGTCGTTACAATTAGGCATCAGGAGCAAATACAAAAGATGAGCGGTCGGAAGAATCATATGTATTAGGAGAAATTGGCGAAATAGAAGATGAACAGACACGAAAAATTCAACGTCTGCGCCCCGATAAGACAAAAACTTATTCTATCATCTTGGCTGTATTTCGAAACGAAGAACGATTTATAACACTTGTTCAAACCCGATGGTTTGTTGGCTCTGAAATGAAGCGCAGTTTTGTTATATCCCATAAGGAATTATCCATCGAAAAAAATTTTACACCCTTTGATGCCAATGGCCTTTGGAAAAAACGGTTGAAGCAAAAGTATCCTAAATATGGAACCAAAGAATTGATAGAGTTTTTCGACTCCCCGGGAAAATATGCAGAATCAATGCGCCGTTTTTTCGGTATGCGTTCAGAAAAAGCATCTATCCTTTTCAGTCAAACAGTAGGACTGAAAGTCCTTGGTAATCTGGACGATTTTATCCGGAAAAATATGTTAGAGGAAACGAACATCGAAGATGAGTTTTTCTCTCTAAAAGAAGGATTTCAATCGTTGGTAAAGGCACATAATCAAATCTTAAAAGCAGAAATCCAATTAAAGTTATTGAATCCGATTGTTGAAAAGGACAAAGAATTGCAATTGTTGAATCAAAAACGGCATGAATTTGATGAATTACAAAATACAACACCTGTTTATCTTACTACCCGAAAACAAGATTTGTTAGAAACAGAAATTGAAAAACAGGAGCAGGAACTGAATGATTATGACTTGAAAATAAAAGATTCAACAGAGGTTATTCAACAAAAGGAAGATGATAAAACCACCCTGATGGTTGAAATAAAACAAGACGAAGTAGGCAATCAAATAGCCGAGTTAGAAAAGCGAATCTCAACTCAAACTAAAGAGAAAGAACGCAGGGGAGGATTATTGAATAAATACAACAACCTTATTCGTAAAATTAATCTACAAGAAAACCCTGACGAAAAATATTTCGACACTCAATTAGAAACGATAAACAATCTAAAACAAACATTAGAAAAAGATGCTGTTGAAGTCCATCGTTCTTGTATTTTAGAAGAAGAAAAAGTAAAGCGACTCAATAATGATTATACTGAAAAAGCAATTGAATTGGAAACTCTTCGCAAACAGAAAAATAATATCACAGGGCGAGTGGTGGAAATTCGTCAGGAAATCTTACAGGTAACAGGAGCCACAGAAGCAGAAATTCCATTTATAGGAGAATTACTTCAAATAAAAACCAATGCAAAAAATAAATGGGAGTTTGCAATTGAAAAAGTATTGCACCACTTTGCGTTGCAATTAATAGTTCCTGAACGGTTTTATCACCATGTAAACCAATATGTCAATGATAATAATCTGAAAGGACGAATTGTTTACCAACGAATAAAAGAGGAAAACTTTTTGAATCAATTTGTTCCTGACGTTCAAGACAGCCTGTTTTCTAAAATGGAACTCAACAGGCAGTCGGAATATGCCGATTGGTTGGAAAATCAGATACGAACCCACTTCGATTATGTTTGTACCGATGATTTGAGCCAGTTCAAAACCTATAAACGAGCCTTGACATCTTCAGGGTTAATAAAAAACAACAGACGACATGAAAAAGACGATCGTTCAAAAGTATTTGATAAATCTCATTTTGTATTAGGTTGGGACAATAAGGAAAAAATCAAAATAACACAAAAAGTTCTTTCTGAAATCGACATAGAAATTAAAACCGCTGAAAGGCAAATTACAACTTATAAGCGTCAATATGACCGAATGAATAAAGAAAAAGAAATTGCTATCAGGTTGTCTGGATTTGAAAAATTCCAAGAAATAAACTGGCAAGAGATGGTAGTTTCTATCCAACAAGTCGCGGAAAAAAAAGAAGCATTGATAAAAACCAATAATCGGGTTGAAACACTCAAAAAACAATTGGATGAATTAATCGCTGAGTTGAAAGTATTGAATGAAAATTTAGATGGTTTCAAATCAACCCGAACGCTTATAAATGATAAATGTATCAATAATCGGGAAGAATTGATAGCATGCAAGCAAACTTTATCTGAGTTTTCTGATATGAATTTTTGCCCACAATTTTCATTTTTCGAATCGTGTTTTGAAAAATTAAAACAACTTACATTATCGACGTTTGAATCAATCCAAAAAGAGATAAGAGACAAGTTATTTTCAGATATAAATGAGAATAATAACAAAATAAGGTCTTCTGAAGATAAATTATCCGAGTGCTTAATTGAATTTAAGAAACCAAGCCAAGAGCTTCGGGAAAAATTTCCCGATTGGGAAAGTGACACGGATAAATTATCCTTGAATCTGGAATTTATTTCCGATTATATAGAACTGTATAATCGTATTAAAAATGAGCAATTATATGAATACAAGGAACGGTTCAAAAAGTATCTCAACAATGATATGATTGACCGGATGACCAAGTTTCAAGCACATTTGGAAACACAGGAAGAGAACATCAGAGAGAATATTGAGGCACTGAATAGTTCTTTAGAAAAAATCAATTTCCGTCCTAATCCTGAAACCTATATCTTTTTGGATATAAAAAGAGATAATTCAGAAAAAATCCGCCAATTCAGGTTGAATCTTAAAGAATGGAAACCCAATATGGCTGAGTATCTGATTACAAAAGAAGATCAAATACTAGAGAATAGTTTTTTGAAAATAAAATCCTTGATAGAAACTCTTTCAAACAATGAAAATGAACGCCGATACGTTACCGATGTCAGAAATTGGTTAAACTTTAGCGCTAAAGAATTACGCCGAGAAGATAAAAGTATATATAGAACCTATGACAGTACGGGAAAACTTTCAGGGGGAGAAAAAGCCCAATTGACATATACTATTTTAGGCTCTGCAATCGCTTATCAATTCGGAATCAGTCAAACAGGTCGAAATACAAACTCTTTCCGTTTCATTTGTATTGATGAATCATTCAGCAACCAGGATACAGAAAAAGCAAATTATTTAATGCAGCTTTGTAAACAGTTACATTTACAACTGTTATGTGTTACTCCTGATACTCAAACGGGAGTTATTGAACCATATATCTCTGCAGTTCATTTCGTGAAAAGAGAAAGCAACCGAAATGCGGTTATTTACGATCTACCTATTTTGCAATTTCAAGCAGAAAGGCAAAAATATATTGCAGCACAATCATGATAACAGTTTCTGAAATAAAGAAAAAGGCAAATACCTTGTATAGAGAGTATTTAAAATCAATTGTAGAAGCAAATCAAAGTTTCTTTCCGAAGCAAATTCGTTCTAATAAAAAGCCATCGGAAGATTTTGTTAAAATGAAAGAGGAATTGAATGAATTGATTTCTTGTTCTACGGATCGAAAACCGTATGGATATTCTATCCATTACGAAACGATTAATACCCAAAAACATGGCTTACAGAGTTTACCTCAATCTATTACGTTTGAATGCGAGGATAATTATTTAAAATTTATTGGGAAAGAAAAAGCAGTTGCTTTATTTAAGAAAAATGTATTGCAAATCACTTCCGAATTTCCCCAACTCCGTCATTGGTGTCAAAACAATCCATTTTCAATTACCGCTAATTTTGAAAAATGGAATGATATACTCAAGGTGTGCAGATATTTCACTTCTAATCCCAATCCTGATTTATATATACGGCAATTACCGATTGAAATACATACAAAATTTATAGAAGAAAACAAGGCAATTATTCAATCATTGTTGGATATACTGATTTATAATCATATTCAAGATCAGAATGAAAGAGTTTTCGAGAAACGATTTGGCTTAAAATATAAGCCTGTACAAATCAGGATTAGAATATTAGACCATGACATTGCAAATAAATATTTTTCCGGATTAACTGATATTTCTATCACAGAAAATGAAATGAACTTCCTCACATTGCCAACAATTAAAAATGGCATTGCTATATTTGGAAAAGGATTTGCGATCAATGCTTTGAAAAATGTGAATTGGCTACAAACAAGATCTATTTTTTATTGGGGAGATATTGATATCCATGGCTTTCAAATATTATCTCAATTAAAGGCTTATTTCCCCAATACAAAATCTATAATGATGAATATGAATACTTATGAGCAATTTAAAGAAATGAGTGTTGAAAATAAGGTTGCTAATCCTCCCAAATTATCAAATCTTGATGAAAGTGAAATTTGTATGTATGAGTTTCTAAAAGAAAATGGTCGAAGGTTAGAACAAGAGAAAATCACTTATTGGTATAGTTTGAAATTTTTAGGATGATAAGAATATTGTAATATAATTGTGAACCAGATTAGAAATCTGTATCTTTGTACCCGAAAGTAGTTCTTTGTGAATTGTGAAAAACGACGTAAAAAAGCGGGACTCGCTCGTTTCTAAATCGTTACCTATCAAGAAAATTTTTCTTGTAACTTGTTTGTTTTCAATAGGAAAGAAAAATTCATGTGTCTTGCTACATGAAAGGTCAACTCCTTTTCTATACCGCACAAATCGCCAATCTCTTTCAGGTAAGCATTCATTTTCTGGTTGCTCAATACCGGAAGCACAATGTGATTGGACAATGAGCCTTTGTATTTATCCAGAATCATTTTAGGAACCTCCAACAAGGGTATATTGAAATTCACTCCCGTTTTTTCTCTCTTGCCCATTATCCATAAACCTCCATCGAGAGAAGTACGGATATTGTTTTCCCGAAGATTTTTGGCATCAATGTAGGCTAAACCCGTAAAGCAACAAAAGATTAAAATATTATCTATTGATTAATAGACTTTTAAAGAAAGGAATGTAAACAATGGATAACGATTTAGAAATGAGCGAAACTCTTTAGTCTGCTTTGTTTTACCATTGTTTCAAACAACTCAAATGCAAAAGTACAAAAATAATAACAACCACAAATAACCCCTCGTTAAAATTTAGCCACTCG